>Ga0315280_10002178_pt1 | contig 32081 bp, 32 predicted proteins | sample YL17G06_40_MG_FD_203697 | JGI IMG/M metagenome (GOLD analysis project Ga0315280, IMG submission 203697) | Sediment microbial communities from Yellowstone Lake, YNP, Wyoming, USA - YL17G06_40 | ecosystem: Environmental > Aquatic > Freshwater > Lake > Sediment | place: USA: Wyoming | collected... | reverse complement strand
CTTCGAGCTGGCATTGATCACCGGCCCCATAAAGGTCTCGGGATCGGTGGGCGGCCCCACCTTGATCTTCTCCACCCGCACCTTCAGCTTCTCCAGAAACGCGTCGTACACCTTCGCATCGACGATCACCCGCTCGCCACCGATCACCAGCGGATACTCCCGCCCCAACTCCTTCCCGACTTCCTCCACCGCTTCCTTCATCCGTCGAAAATGCTCCGGGTTCCCCTTAAAATCACTTAACGGCTCGTTCCTGAAGCCCGCTAGCTGCATGAAGAGTGCCTCCAATATGAATTCGCGAACGTGGGATTATATCCGCTTCTGCCTTACAAAGGTAGCGAACCCACCAGTCGGTAGTGTCCTAATTTGATTTGACCGCGGATGCCTACATGAATCCAGCTTGCTGTGCTGCAGTCATACCGGAGGCACATCGAGGCTGGGAAGCATCCTCGGGTGGAGTAACACCACGGCCCAATCTAGTGTCAACTTTGTCTTGACATGGTCTAAGTGACGCTATACAATTGTCAACCAAGGCTTGACAGAACTATGGCTGACACAAAACGAACGATCCCTGACACGCTGCGGCAGACTTGGGAGTCTGCTACGCAGCACCCCGACCCGCTCATCGCGCTTCAAGCAACCCAGGGGCTCTGGCGGCAGTGGGCGCAGTGGCAGTCCGTGCTGGTGGCCGAGAACCTCAGGGCCGGAGCAACCTGGGACGATATCGGTCATGCCCTCGGCACAAGCCGCCAAGCGGCCTGGGCGCGCTTCAGGAACGTTATCGAAGAAACAAACGAAGGAGGAGCCATGCAGACGCAGGAACAAGTTGAAAGGTTGAGCAAAGAGCTTACGGAGAACGTAAAGGTCATCCAGGAACGTCTGAGAAGCATTGATACCAAGGGGCAAGAGGAAAAAAAGCACCTTCAGGACCAAGTGAAGCTTCTGCGCGAGCAAATTCGTGTGCTGAGCAAGCAGATGGCGGACGAGCGCAAGGCCCTGCAGAACGAAGTCCGTCAGATGATGAGGTCGGCACAGGTGCAGATAAATACCCTCCGCAGGGGGGTGTTGGCAACCGGGTCTTGAGGTACGATATAGCTAGCCCCGCTCTCGATTTCCCGCTGCGGCAATTGCCGGATCAGGCCAAGCTGACCAGCTTGCTTTGCGATCTCCGAGGAACGGGCCAGCGTCAGCAAAGATATTAGCAAGCAGATTTCCGGTCGCAGCTATCTATCCAATTTCCCGTCACGAGATTAGGACACTACTCACCAGTGTAACAGCGCCCTACGAGCGTCCCGCCCTGCGGGATCATAGACCACCGGCACAGAAAGCCACTAGGACTTGAAGGCCATTTGCAGCGTGGGAAGCCACGCGGAAAGCTGCCGGAGGCTGCTGTAATCCGTGCGATCGACCTGGAGAGGAGTGATGGAAATCTCGTGGGCGCGGATGGCGGCGTAGTCGGAGTCGGACTCGGCGCTCTCAAGCCGCGCGGTTTCGTCCAACCAGAAGTAAGGTCTGCCGCGCGGGTCGGCCTTCTCGTGCACGATGTTCTGCGAAATCTTCTGGCTCTGTCGGGCGACACGCACGCCGCGCACTTCTCCGCGCGGGACGTTGACGTTTAGCATGACGCCCGGAGGCAAGCCGTCCTGGAGAACTCGCTCGGCAAGCCGCGCCGCAAAGGCCGCCGCTGCGGCGAAGTCCAGATGCTTGCGCGAGGCGTGCGAAATGGCAAAAGCCGGCACGCCGTGCAGCGTGGCTTCCATGGCCGCGGCCACGGTGCCCGAGTAGATGACGTTTTCCCCGAGATTTCCACCCGGGTTGATTCCAGAGACGACCAGATCCGGTTTTGAGGGAAGGAGGCGGTAGAGCGCCAGGATCACCGCGTCCGCGGGAGTGCCGGTGACCGCGTAATGGCGTTCGTCGAAGGCGTGCACGCGGAGCGGCGTGTGCACGCTGATGGATTGACTGGTGGCGCTCATTTCCCGGTCGGGCGCCACGACCGTTACCTCGCCCACGGTTAGGAGCGCTTGCTCGAGGGCCTTCAATCCGTCGGCGTAAATGCCGTCGTCATTGGTGATAAGAATCCGTTTCGTTCCCATCTGGGATTGTCAAGCGTGGAGTCTGCGGCCTGAGAGGGTGTCGGACAGCGAGCCTCACCGCTCCGTTCGTGACATTCGATTGTAGCACGGATATCCGCCCAGCCGCGGATGGGCCCTGGTGTGTGGCAGGCAAATGGCCGGCAGCGGCGAGCCTTTCAGTTCTTGCCCGCGAGCATCCCGCCCGTCGCCAAGTCGCCGAGTGTGGTGGCCACGCTTCGAAACCACGCCCAGGACGGCTTGCGCTCATCGCAGATCACGAACCCCGCTGCAACCATCCCGGCCGAGTCAGTCCGGGCTCGATCGCGCCAGACGATTGGCACGCTCAAGGGTTCGGCAGGGAGAGAATCGCCGCCAAGCGCAGCGCGCCGGCCACGCGCCCTGCCACCGCACCATCGAGAGGCATACCCTTTGGCATATCTATTGGACGCCGCTCACTGCCGGGCCAAAACTCGACCCTCCTGAGGTACAGGCGCGGTTTCTCCACGAGGGCAAAGGTCAAGTGGACACCCCGCGGTGTGTCGGAACTTTCGACTTGAATGTCCTGGAACCACCCCGTGCTCCAGAGGCGGCGAACGTCGCGCTCGACGCGAGCTGGATCGAAGACTTCACCGGCGCGAGACGCCAACTGCACGGGACGCCGCGTACCCGCAACCTGCAAGCAATGAATCACCGCATCGTTGGCCGGCCCGGATGTCGGTTGCAGAAAGAAACAGAGAAGAAAGATGCGACGTAGCGGGCCGCCGGGCATGACATACACTCCTTGGGGAGATGCGCCTGAATCCTTCGCGGTTGCCACGCGGCAAGCATGCGAACGGGGTTCGCGAGAAAGGCCCCCTAACGCCGGGAAATGTTGTGTTGCATGAGGCGGAATTTTGTTGCGCGCGAACTTGAACTGCGGATCCCTTGGCTCCGAATTAAGCTCCACAGTCTTCGCTCAGGGTTCGCCGAAAGCGTGCCGAGGACAGGTGCCTGCGCGTGGCGCGGGCTGCTTATAGTCTTGCTACCTTGCCAACGATTCTCATGGGGACAGGCTTGTTTTGACGGGGAGATGCTGGGAAACGCCTTGGTTACCGGCGGCTGGCTGGCAGGTCAATCGAGATACTTCAAGAAGAGGACCTCATTTTGAACGTCGTTGTAAACGAGCTCGTCCACCATCGTCCGGACCATAAGAATCCCAAAGCCGCCGGGGCGAAGTCCCTTCTCTTCGCGGAGTTGCTTATGAGCAATCGGGGCATTCGGCGGATTGCTCACCGCCGCATGGGCAAGGCCTTCAAAATGGAAGCCTTGTCCAGGGTCGGCAATACGGTACAGCAACATTCGGCGGCCCCGAACATATGCGATCCTCACCTTACGGGCGGGATCAAGTCGGCCTCCCCATTCGACCGCATTGATCAGAAGTTCATGGAAGGCCTGACCGACCGATTCCCTGACGTCGGCCGGAAGATCAGCCTTGAGCTGCATGAGAAAGCTCTGAACTCTCTCGGCGGCTTCGAGCTGGCAGGGAACAAGCAGCTCGACCCATTCGGGTCGGGCTGAGAGAACTTCGATCTCCGCTGCGTCAGGCGGTGCTGCAAGAACATGTTTCACCACTTCCACCAGCTTCCGGGGGTCGAATGGTTTCAAAAGATACTGGCAGGCGTGCTCGCGGACGGCGCGAAGAAGGGTTTCCGGGGTGCCGTCGGCCGTTACGACCACTACCTTGACTTGGGGGGAGTGCGACCGGACGTGGGCCAGGACTTTGAGCCCGTCCGTCCGTGGAAGCCAGATATCCAGCAACATCAAATCGATCTTCCCTTGCCGAAGCCGATCGAGCGCCTCGACACCATCGCCCACACACTCGACCAGCAAGCCGGCTGGTTCAAGCGTGCAACGCATCATCTGAGACACTTGGGGATCGTCTTCAACGATCAGGATGGTTGGCATCGGTTCCTCCCATCAAGCGCGAACCCCGAATACGCGTTGACCAGGCACAGTCCGAAAGCGCTCGTCCATCAGGCCTGACATCTGTTCGAATCACGATGCTTGGGCCATCGAGGACGCCGCCGAACACGACAAGCCTAAGATTGAATCAACTCATCGCGGCCTGGGAACGAGACTGTTCATTCTCCGACGGACCCGGCCAGCTCAGGCGCGCTAGGGCTGCAACTCCTCTTGCACTCCGGCGGCCTCAACGCGGTTGCGCCCACCGCTTTTGGCGCGATAGAGCGCCTTGTCGGCATTGGCCAGCAGCAAGTGGGGATCCCGGTCGCAGGGGGCCTCACTAGCAGCTACGCCCAGACTGATCGTAACCGGAATAGGACCCTCCGGAGTCTCGACGGGCACTCCGCACACTCTCTCCCGGAGTGCCTCCGCCCGAGTCGCTAAGCTGCGCAGATCGCACCCGGGCAGAACAATCAGGAACTCCTCGCCTCCAAACCTGCCAACACAATCGTAGCGCCGGAGGGCCGAGGTCAGCCTCTTGGCGGCCTCGCGGAGCACAATGTCCCCGGTCGGGTGCCCGTACGTGTCGTTGATTTGCTTGAAGTGATCGAGGTCCCCCATGATGACTCCGACCGGGGTTCCACCGCGATCGGCGCGGAAAAGCTCTCGCCGGAGGAGATCCAGGACGGCCGCACGATTCCACAAACCGGTGAGAGGATCATGGGTCGCCTGAACCCGCAGGGCTTCGTGGAGGTCGAGAATCCGTTGGCCCGCTAACAGTCGTACTTCCAGCTCCCGCGGGTCAAAAGGCTTGGCCAGGTAATCGTCCGCGCCAGCCCTCATGCCTTCGACAATGTCCTCTTTTTGATCTCGCGTTGTCAGAAGGAGGATGTAGGTGTAAGGCTGGTCGGTGCGCTCCCTGACTTCACGGCAGAGCTGCGGGCCATCCTTGAAGGGCATCATCCAATCCAGGACAGCCAGGCGCGGGGAGTCATCGCTTTCGAGAATCGTCCAGGCCGCCGCACCGTCATGGGCGACAACAACCTCGTAGCCCAATTTCCGGAGGGTGGCCTCCAGCAGACATCTGGAGACCGCATCGTCTTCGGCGATGAGAACCTTCACTAGAGTACCTTTATCATTCGTTCGGCTAACGCAGGCTTAGCCCAAATGATCTCCCATGCATATCGACCACCCCGGAGTCCAACATGTCAGTATTGTGCACTCCGGGGTGTGTTTTTCTGGACGTTCGGCAGCTCACATTCGCGAGGACATCACTCTCTCTTCAGGCCAGAATCCGCCCCCGGCCCAATGGGCCTCTGGCGTCGCGACGATAGGCTTGCTCACCTGAAAGCACGGCCGTCGCCAATCGGCCGGCATAGAGCTGTACTTCTTGCCTTTCAAATCAAAGAGTTAGAAGGGAAGCTTCCCGGCTCCCTCAGTGACATAATGCCCACCGTGTCCGTTTATGGTACGAGTGTCTCAAAACTAGGTAGGCAGGAATGAAGTCTGCAGGTGGGGACTTGCAGCAGGAGTTTGACCTAACCCCTTAAACCACTTGTTCGGTTGGGCGACAAGAACAGGCAGATCTGGGCGGGGTCTTCCTCCCAATTCGTGATCGTTGCCGCAGGAGTGGAGGCGCTGCCAGGAAGTCTGTTCCCACTTTCCTTGACGGGGTGCCAGGACGAGGAAGCAGCAGACGGGAGGATGCTGCAAAGAAAGGGAAAGTGGTCGGGGCGCGCGGATTTGAACCGCGGACCTCTTGGTCCCGAACCAAGCGCGCTACCAGGCTACGCTACGCCCCGGCACGAAAAAGCAGTGACGAGTGAAAAGTGACAAGTGACGAGCAAGCGGCAAGTTTTCGCTTGTCACTCGTCACTGGTCACTGTTCTGAATGGTCGGGACGGCCGGATTTGAACCGGCGACCACTTGCACCCCAAGCAAGTGCGCTACCAGGCTGCGCTACGTCCCGGCATCATCGCCTCAAGGCCGGTTGCACACGAGGCTTCCCGGCAAGAGGCGCAATCTTGCACGCTAGCACTTGCGCGAAAGCATTGTCAAGATACCCTCGAGTTCGCGCCGGATGACCTTCAGGGCATGGCCGTCGTGAGGGGTGCGCTCGGCGCGGAACAACTCTTTTTGCTCCTCCGCGTCGGAAGACTCGCCGGCGAGTTGCTTGCGCGCACCCTCGATCGTGAAGCCCTTTTCGTAGAGCAGGCGTTTGATCTCGAAGACCATCTGAACGTCTTCGCGCCGGTAGCGGCGGTGGCCCGAGGGGCTCTTAACAGGCTTGAGGGTGGGAAACTCCGTCTCCCAATAACGCAGGACGTAAGATTTCGTCTCGGTCAGCTCGCTGACCTCGCCGATGCGGAAATAGAGCTTGTCGGGAATCACCACGGCGTCCGAAGCGGCGCGAGTCGGGCGTGCGGCGGTGGACGAACGACCTCGGGGCATCAGTCCTCAACGAACAGCCGACGGGTCGGCTTCTGCCATCTTAGAAAACCGCGGCGCGAGCGTCAAGCGCGGCCTTTCGGGAGGTTTGGCGGGCCGGATCGCTATCCTTGCGGGAATTCCGTCCTCGGAACCGCTCCGGATGAAGCCGTGTCGCGAGCCATAACGGCTGAGGTATAATCTGCCATTTCCAGGTGCCGCGTTTCTTGCCTCGACTCCGAACTCCGGGTTCGAAAGGCTGTCAATGGCAAATCGCCCCGCTGCGTTGCTTTGGATTCTCTTCCTGGCCTACTTCATCTTCGGAATGATCAGCAACGTTCTGGGTGTCGTGATCCCCGAAGTCATCAAGGAGTACCACCTCAGCCTGTTTGCCGCCGGCATCCTGGCCTTTGCTTTCTTCCTTGCCTACGGCCTCTGCTCGATTCCGACCGGGCTGTTAATGGATCGGCTCGGCCCCCGTCCCCTGGTACTCGTCGGAGTCCTGCTGATGGGCCTGGGTTGTCTCGTCGTGGCCGGGGCGCGAAACTATCCCTTGATGGTGGCGATGATTTTTGCAGTCGGCGTGGGCGTGACGGTGCTGCAGACCGCGGGCAATCCGCTCATCCAGCACCTCGACCACGTGGAGAACTACCACCGCAACCTGACGCTCACCATCGGCTTTTGCGGGATTGGAGCGTTTCTCGGGCCCTTCATCCTCGCCTTTTTCACCGGCACCGGCAGGCCATGGCAGACGCTTTATCTTTTCTTTGCCGCGCTCTCCTTCGTGTTGCTGATCTTGCTGGTATTCTCAAGCTTCCCGGAGCGCCCGGCGGCGCGCGTGGTGGCAAAGCCGCGATCTTACGGGAAGCTTCTTACGCATCCCATCGTGATTACTTACTGCCTGGGAATCTTCTTCTACGTCGGCGCGGAGGTCGGGACGGCATCGTGGATCGTGAAATTCTTCGAGCGTGTGCACGGGCTGGGCTCGGAAGTATCCCATGTCGAAGCGACGAGCCTGGTCCGCAGGGTGCTGCCCACCCTGCCGGCACTAGTGGTGGCGCTGTTCTGGGGACTCCAGGGAACGGGGCGCCTCGTGAGCGGCGCGGTGCTGAATCGGCTGGGAAGTCGAAGAATCCTGCGCCTCTATTCGCTCCTGGCGCTGGCCTCGCTGCTCGTCGCCACCTTCGGATCGCGCGGGATGACGGCCGTGGGCTTCGCGGCCTGCGGATTCTTCACCTCGGTGCTGTTCACACTGGTTTTCAGCGGGACCATCAACAGCTTCGATGAGAATCAGGGAGCGATCTCCGGCCTGCTCTGCACGGCCTGTGTGGGCGGCGCGATCATTCCGCCGCTCGTCGGCCTGGTGGGAGACCACTTTGGCCTGCGCGCGGCGATGCTCGTGCCGGCATTGTGTTTCAGCTACGTGTTCGGGCTGGCCATGCTGGGCCGGGCCAAGTTCGACTGAGGTGGTTTCCTGGGAGAGGACTGACGATGCGAAAGCTCATTGTGGGAATCGATATCGGAGGGACGAAGGTTGCCGGCGGGCTGGTCAACCTGAGAGGCCGCCTGGTGAAATCGCTGATCGTGCCGACGCGGGCAGAGGAAGGATTTGAGACCAGCTTCGGGCAAATCCTGAGCGTGATCGAAGGTCTCATCAAGCACGCAGGCGGCAAGGAGGACATCGCCGGGATCGGGATGTGCGCGCCTGGGCCGCTCAACCCGAAGACCGGCCTGGTCATCAATCCCCCCAATCTGCCGGGCTGGCGGAACGTTCAACTGGCGAAGAAGGTGGAGAAGAAATTCCACTTGCCAGCCAAGGTAGAGAACGACGCGAATGCCGCCGGGCTGGCGGAAGTTCTCTTTGGCGCCGCGGTCGGCTACCGCGACATTTTCTACGTAACCGTCAGCACCGGCATCGGAACGGGCATCATCATCAACAAAAAGATCTATCACGGCAAGAACGGCGTGGCGGGCGAGGGCGGGCACGTTTCGATCGACTTCCACAGCCCGTACCGCTGCGGCTGCGGCACGCTTGGCTGCATCGAAGCCCTGGCCGCGGGCCCGGCGATGGCCCGGCGCGCGCGCGTGCGGCTCGAGCAGGAACACACCGCCCCCAGCCTGTTGCGGGAGCTGACTCATGGCCATCTCAGCCAGATCACGCCCAAGATGATTCAAGACGCAGCGGGGAAGGGAGATCGCATCGCCCGGGAAATCATCGACGAAACGGGCTTCTACCTGGGTGTCTGGCTGGCGGGGATGATCACCTTACTCGATCCCGAGGCGATCGTGATCGGCGGCGGCGTGGCCAACATTGGGAAACCACTCTTTGACAAGATCCGTGAAACGATTCCTCAATACACCATCAACCGGCGGTTCGCGGCCAGAATCCCACTGCTGCCTGCAAAGCTTCAAAAGAACGTCGGGGTCTTCGGCGCAGCGAGTGTTTTCCTGCCGGCGGGGGAGGAAACCTAAAGAGGCGCGTGCTTTGGATCAGATCCGCTGGCCGGTCGGTAACCAGCCGGTAGACCCGATCGTCTTTTGACCCAATAGGCACCCCCTCGCACAACACCGGGAAGACCCTGAGGAAACGTGCGCGCCAGTAAGCGCTTGCTCAGCATCGTTCTTATGGCCGTCGGACTCATGCCAGGCCGGCTGTTGGGAGCCTCCTCGACGGCGGGAGGCTCCCCGACGGTCGCGGCCGGTCATTCGGAAGGTTCCATTCAACTGGACGGACGGCTAGACGAACCCGTGTGGCAGCAGGCCGGGCTCGTCGCGGAACTCACTCAACAGTCCCCGCGCCCCGGCGAGCCGACCGTATACAAGACTGAAGTTCGCGTCCTCATCATCCGCGACACGCTCTACTTCGGAGTCCTCTGCCACGACCCCGCGCCAGATAACATCGCTATCCACACCATGCAACGAGATGGTTTCGCTCTCGGCGATGACACGGCCAGCATCGTGCTCGATACCTACGGCGATCGGCGGACCGGGTATCTCTTCCAGATCAACGCCGCCGGAGCCCGCATCGACGGACTCATCTCCGACCCCGAGCACCCTTCCTACGACTGGGACGGAATCTGGGACGCCCGAACGGCGCGCATCCCCGACGGATGGTCGGCCGAGATCGAGATTCCAGCGAAGACTCTGAATTTCAAAAAGGGATTGAAAAGCTGGGGGCTCAATCTGGAACGGTTTGTGGCGCGAGAGAGGATCACGCTGCGTTGGGCTTCTCCGACGCTTGACTCTTTCCTGGTCGATCTGAGCCGGGCGGGCTCCCTCACCGGCCTGGAGGATCTAAAACAAGGCCGGGGGCTGGACTTCAGCCCATACCTGATTGGCAAGACGATCGATAACTTCGCCCTCGGCCCGCGCACTTGGCAGGGGACCGGAGGTCTGGATTTCACCTGGAGAATCACCCCGCAACTCGCCGCGGTCATCACCGGAAACACGGACTTCGCCGAAACCGAAGTGGACACGCGGCAAGTCAACCTCACCCGCTTTCCCTTGTTCTTTCCCGAAAAGCGAGCCTTTTTCCTGGAAGGCTCCAATCAATTCGAGTATGGGCTCGGCCTCGGCGAGGCCTTCATCCCCTTCTTCACACGTCGCGTCGGTCTTTTGGAAGGACAGCAAATACCCATCAACGCTGGCCTCAAGTTGAACGGACGCGTGGGCCGATGGAACTTGGGCATCCTGGATGTCCAGACCCGGGACACGGCGCTCGCGCCGGGAGCTAACCTGTTTGCAGCCCGCGTGTCCTACGACCTCACCAAGAAGTTTCGAGTCGGGACGATTTTCACTCATGGAGATCCAACAGGGCTGCGACAAAACACTCTCGCGGGATTCGACGCGGTCTGGCGCACTTCCACCCTGGGCGAGAACAAAAACCTCTTCGTCGGCGGCTGGACTGCCGTCAGTGCCGGAGACATCCCTCAGGGCCAACGCGCAGGATGGGGATTCAAGGTCGATTATCCGAATGACCTGGTAGACTGTAACACGAGCATCAACGAGTTCGGCGATGCTCTCAATCCCGCCCTGGGATTTCTTCCGCGGCCGGGTACCCGGCAATATTCCGGCGGATGTTCTTACAAACCCCGTCCCGCCAAGTCGGGCTCCTTCGGCTGGATTCGTCAGTACTTCCTCCGCAACTACTACACCCGCGTAGACAACCTGCAGGGCACAAATGAATCCTGGCTGTACTCCACCAGCCCCTTGGAGGTTGAACTCGATTCCGGCGAACACATTGCATTCACTTTTGAGCCCCAGTATGAATTCCTCCCCGGGCCCTTCGAGATTGTGCAGTGCCTGTTCGTTCCCGCCGGTCCTTACCGTTTCAACCGCTGGCGCCTGGAAGCCGAGACCAGCCATCATCGCCGCTGGCGGTTCGAATCATTGGCAGGGTTCGGCACATTTTACAGCGGCCACCTGACGCAATCGTTGAACCGCGTCAATTGGACGTCGCCCAAGGGCGCTTGGCAACTGGGGCTGGAAGCAACGAACAATTATGGCCGGCTGCGGGAAGGCAACTTCGTCCAGCGGCTTTGGCAACTAGAGTTCGCTCGTGGCTGGGGCCCGAATGTCGTGCTCACCAGTTTCATCCAGTACGACACCGAATCCCAAAACCTGGGGGCCAACACCCGGCTGCGCTGGACCTTCAAGCCCGGCAAAGACCTATTCATTGTCTGGAACCGCGGCTGGCAGCACGTTCTCAACACGCCCAACCTCAGCCTGCTTCCCGATACGGAATTCATCGCCGTCAAGTTGCGCTGGACGTTCCGAGACTAGCAAGCCCGGCCTAACACTCAATCCGAAGGGAATCGGTCCTACCCACGATTTCGCGCGAGCCCCACCTCACATCCGTGCCCGTGAAGCCTTCACCGAATATAGTATCCCGATACCCTCCACTTTCCGTCCTTTTCCAGCGCCGGAGTGACAGTTTCGACCGCGGAATTCTTGTTCTCGAACGAGGTCTCATACTGGATCACCACATATTCGCCGTCAGGAGCGCCTGGCAGTTGCTTGCTATACGTGGCGCTGGAGAGTTTGCGAGATTTGAGCTTTCCCAGCGGAGCGCGAACGCCCCGCGCCGCTTTTCCCCACTGCTCTTTGTCCACTCGCGACTTGAAGATTGTCGCCGCTTCGTTCCAGCTGGCCCCGTAGTCGGAGGAATCGACGAGCCCAAGCCACGTTTCGGCAGCTTTCACGGCGGCTTTCTCCAGCGCCTGGTCGTCGCGACCATAGGCCAGTACGGCAAGAGTCAGCACAACGACCGCGGCTAGCAGTGGTTGGTGTATTTTGCTCATATGGTAATCCTCCAAACAGGATCTCCGACCGGCTCTGCGTGTTGTGCAATGAGTTTACTTCGCGATTGGCAAGAAAACAAATTCCGCACCGGTTGAGATCCACCCTGGCAAGCCCCCTGCTTCTCCGCTGCGAAGCGCCCTGGAGTGGCTTGGGAGATTTCCTGGCTCCGCAATTCTGCACAAGACCATTTCACTCGGGTTAGAATGGCAATGGGTCGAGCGAGATTGTCCATGAGCGAAGACGGCACGACTGGAATTCTGCTTTTCGCCCACGGCAGCAGTGTGGAAGGGGCCAACCGGAGCGTCCATGAACTGGCCCGGCAGGTGCGGGCGCTGGGCACTTACCACCACGTGTGCGCGGCGTTTTTGGAATTGGCGCATCCGGACCTGGCCGAGGCGGTTGAACAGGCCGTGGGCACAGGATTGCGGCGCGTCATCATCGTTCCGTACTTCCTCACCATGGGCATTCACTTGCGGCGGGATCTCCCTTCGCTGATCGCGCCGTTGCGGCTGAAGTATCCGCAACTGGCCATTGACGTGGGCCAGTCGCTCGAGGGGCATCCGCTCGTCACCTCGATCATTCTCGAGCGCGTCCGGGAAGTGGTGGTGGCGACCAAGTCCGCGCCGTGATCGCCGTCCTCAAAGGACCGATTCTTCTCCTCGCCGGAGTCGCGATTCTGCCCTGCCTCGCCGCCGTAACGCCCCGTGTGGTGAGCCGGGTGGGGCGCAGCCGAGTGTCATCTTCATCACGCTCGACACCGTCCGCCGACGAAAGACTCCAAGTCCGGTCAAAGGGTGCCGGTAGTGCCGGCCTCTACGGAACGCTCAACCGAAGCGAGAGAAGGAGCGGTCCAGGGTGAACGACATCGTGGCCACAGCGTTTTCGACGTAGCTAGCCAGTGCTTCGCGATAGAAGGCGATGCTTCGTTCCCGAACGGAACTCTCGGGTTCATTGGGATGGACGAGGTGATTGACCTCGTGCAGGAGAACGCTGAGGAGGCGGAGGCGGAACTGCTGGGCGCGGAATTCGTCGAGCCGCGAGCCCTCCCGGAACTTCGCATCCAGGGCAGTGTCGGAAAGCGGCAGGGCCTGCCAGGTCTCGATCCGCGCGTAGGCGATGTCCATTTCTCCCACCTGAGCGCGGCCGAAGGCATCGTGGGGTTCGGAAAAGGGAGTCTCGCGCACAAAGAGATGACGGTGGCCCAGGCACCCGCAGACGTTCTTGCGCCGGAGCTGGACGACGATCAGGCCGGGGGCTTTGAAAAGGATTTCGTCGTAGCTGGCGCGGCACTGAGGCGGAACGCCCGCCCAGTCCTGCTCGACGACGAGCGCCACCTGGCGGGCCATCGCGGCGTCGCGAAAGGAATGCGCAATGATGACGAGTGGGGTCGCGCGGTCTGCGAAGCGCGCCACGCGATAGCGCCGTCCGCTTAGCCACTGTCGCCAGCGAACCCGGCGCGGCAGCGCGCGCAAGTACTCCTCAATCGCGGTCGGGGAAAGAAGACTCTCCATTGGAATCCATTCTAACCGGCCGCGGCCTAGCCAAGCCTCAGCGGCTCCACGTCGCTCGCCAGCGAGTCCGGAGGCATTCCGAGGCGCGCGGCCAGAGTCGGCGCCACGTCGGTCAGCTTGATGCGCCCGAGATTCCTGCCGGGCGCCACACCGGGCCCCGCGATGATGAAGGAAGCTTCCATCCCTTCGCGCGCCGGCAGGTGGCCGTGCGTGCCGCGGTCTTCCGCACTCTCGCTGACCGCCGGGCCTTCAAAGCGATAGCAAAAGCAGAAACCCGGTGCCGCGTCCAGCATCCACTCGGCATCGGGATCGCTCCCCAGAGACTCGAGCTTCCCGCGGTCCACGACTTCCGCCACGGCACCGGTTCCCCTCAATCGTTCGAGCGCGCGCGCCAAGGCGTCCCGCTCCGCGGCGGTGGGTGTGTCCAGCCAGAAGACGGCGAACGACCCGCCGCCCTGCACGGCGCCGAGACGCCGGAGCTCCGGCTTCCCTTCGCCGTTCGTCCCGAACAGGCCCTCTTCGCCAAGGATCACTAGCGGAGCAACTTCCTTCTCCACGGGCACAAAACCGTGGTCCGACAGCACCACAAAGGTGACAGGGCCTTCACTCGAGGCGGCGTCGCGGAGGCAGCCGATCTCCGCATCGGCGTCCTCCAGCGCAGCAATCGCTTCGCGGGACCGAGGTCCGTGGTGGTGTGCCTGGCGGTCATAGCCCACGAAATGTACGAGCAGCAGGTCGGGGCGATACTTCTTCCAGAGATAGAGGGCCGCCTCGCCGCGCAGGTGGTCCGGGTCCGCTTGGTGCGGAGAAAGCGGCAGAGCCGTGGCCAGTTCTTCAAACAGTCCTGGCGTCGCGTGTTGCGCCACGGTGCGGAAATCCTGGTGAGGGTCGGGGGCAGCCGGATCCCAGATTTCGGGGATGTTGAAATCAATGGGAGCTCCCGCGCTCACCGGCCAGCTCACGGCGGCAGTTTTCAGCCCTCGCGCGCGCGCAACACTCCACAGGGTAGGAACCCGAATCGCCCGCGCAAACCAGTGCCACGGCCGCGCGGGATCCGTCGGGTCGAGCGAAGCCAGGTGACTGTAGATACCGTGAACTCGCGGGGGTGTCCCGGTGACGAGCGTGGCGTGCGCGGGATAGGTCGTGGAGGGATAGACACTCTCCATGGCGTCTGCACTTGCGCCGGCCAGGGCCAGAGCCTGGATGTTCGGAACCTTAGGCCTCAGCTCGGCAGCCCGCCGGTAGAGGTCCGGGTGCATCCCGTCCACGCAGAGCACGACCAGACGAGGTGTGGATTGACCCGTCCTCACGTCTGCGATCCCAGCCCCCGCACAAACATGGGACCCCTTCTTCACATAGAATTTCGATGCGTCCTTCCAATCATGCGGAGACGCTCTTCTTCACACCACGATCAGTGGTATAATAACAGGGTCCAAGGCGATGGAGTTCGCCTACCGAACCCCCCGCTTTACGGGGTGATAACTCCTACTATGACTTCGGGTCGTGGTAGGGGTTTTTTGTTTTGGACCTACCCGCCCCGTAACGCGCGAGGTTGAGGTGAATGCTTGGTTAGTCGCGTCGCTATGGGTGGGGTTGGCGCTCGTCGCCACGATGTTCTCGATTCGCCTTGGGATCTCAGTTGCCCTTGTGGAAATCGGCGTGGGAGTCCTGGCGGGCAACTTTCTCCATCTCGCGCCCAACGACTGGGTCAGTTTCCTGGCCAGCTTCGGGAGCGTGTTGCTAACGTTCCTCGCCGGCGCCGAGATTGATCCTGACGTGTTGCGCGCCAATCTCAAGGAGAGCGTCCTCATCGGATTCTTTTCCTTCCTGGTGCCCGCAGTCGGCGCGTTCGCCGCCGCCCGCTGGGCATTCCACTGGACTCTTCACGGCGCTGAGATCGCAGGCATCGCGCTTTCCACCACCTCGGTTGCTGTCGTCTACGCGGTTATGATCGAAAGCGGCCTGAATGAAACCGAGTTCGGCAAGGTGATCTTGTCTGCCTGCTTCGTGACCGACTTAGGGACCGTCGTAGCGCTGGGGTTGCTCTTCGCCAACTACAACCGCTGGCTGGCGTTGTTTGCGGGAGCGACTGTCCTCGTCCTCTGGGCCATGCCGCGCTTTACGGCGTGGTATTTTCAAAAAGTAGGCAGTCGCGTAAGCGAGCCGGAAATCAAATTCGTGCTCTTCGTCCTTTTCCTGCTGGGTGGGCTGGCGTCGCTGGCCCGCAGCGAGGCTGTGCTGCCTGCTTACCTGATTGGGCTGGTGCTCGCCCGTCAGTTCCTGAGCAACCGCGTCCTCATGCACCGCATGCGGGCCATCGCGTTTTCCATCCTCACTCCTTTCTATTTCCTGAAGGCGGGCTCCTATGTGTCGTTCAAAGCGCTCGCGGCGGGCCTGCTGCTGATCGCCGCGCTCTTCATGGTCAAGATGCTCGGCAAAACAATGGGGGTCCTACCATTCGCGCTGGGTTTTGGTTTTGGACGTCGGCGGAGCGCTTACACAACCCTGTTGATGGCCACGGGCTTGACCTTTGGAACCATCTCTGCCCTTTTCGGATTGACTCACGGCTACATCGACCAAGCGCAGTATACGGTCCTAGTGACAGTCGTGATCCTCAGCGCCGTTGTGCCGACCCTGATAGCAGAACGGTTCTTCAGGCCAGACGTGGGTTCGGCCGCCATGCTCGCGCCGGAAGACGCTGTCCCTGCCATGCAAAGCGTCAAGACAAAGGTATGAGTCATGTTCAAGAAAATCCTGGTCGCCAACGACGGCTCCGAGGGTGGCAAGAAGGCACTCGCCGCCGCTATTTCGATGGCGAAGAAGTTCGAAGCTGAGCTTCACTGCGTTTCCGTTAAAGAGAGGCCTAGCCACTTTGCCGAGACCGTCGGCGAGGTAATGGAAGAACGCGAGGAGACCGGGAAGTTCTTCCAGCGCGTCTGTTCCGAGTCGGTCAATCAGGCGCGCGAAGCAGGCCTGGAACTGAAATGCGAGGTTCGAGCCGGACACGAAGTCGAAACCATTATTCGCCTTACACGTGATGGCGACTTCGACCTGCTTGTGGTCGGCTTCATGGGCCACAGCCGCGTCTTTGACCGCATCTGGGGCGGAACGTCCCAGAATCTGACGAGGCTTGCCCCTTGTTCAGTGTTGCTGGTGAAGTAGCACCCGGCTCGGGGTTTTCCCTCCCCCGGAGAACCACCGATGGAATCGCAGGCGCAGCCCTTCATCGATGAGGTGAGTGGAAATCACCGGCGGATTCTCTCAGTCCGCCTGCGCTTGTTGGAGGAGGGTTGCTTCAAACTGCTGGATTTGTTCCGCACGGAGACGCATTCCCTGTTAGAGCGTCAGGCTCTGCCGGGGGAGAAGGCTGATGAAATGAAGGAATTGTCAGCTCAACTGCGGGCGAAAATAGCAGGAATAAAGGCCGACCTCCACCTCGAACCTGCCCAGCTCGATCCCCAGCGGGTGGCCCGCGCGCTCGTGGCAACGATGACCGTCGGCATGGAGGAGCTACACCCTGACTACCTGAAAGGGTACGGCGAGGTTCCCGACACCCTGGCCTCCTACTTGGAATCGCGCCTCGAAGAAATGTTGGCGGTCATGAAGAAAATTAACATGGTGGTCGAGAGACCGACCAAAGGTTAGATGAGAGGAAAATGACCATGCCCCGCTCTCTCAATCCTCCCTTGGTGGGTCGAATCCTCGAATCTCAAAAGCTGGGCGAAGCGCAGTCCGCCAGGAAAGCGAGACGGCCTGATGCAAGTTTCTGAACCTGGTCAACAAAGCGATGTCCAGGCGCGCGTCAGCTGGCTCAACCGGAACGTGTGGGGCATGGGGCTCACGAGCCTGCTTTCTGATGCCGGGCATGAGATGGGGACAGCGGTTCTGCCGGGTTTCCTCACCGTGCTGGGAGTCTCGGCGGCAGCCCTGGGAATCATCGAGGGCGTCGCCGACGCAACCTCGAGTTTTGCCAAATTGGGAGCGGGCTGGCTTTCGGACCGGTTAGGTCACCGCAAACCGATTACAGTGGGTGGTTACCTTCTGACGGGCGTGTCCACAGGAATCTTCGCCTTCGCCTACGGCTGGCCGCTGGTGTTAGTGGGCCGCGTCCTCGGCTGGTTCGGCCGGGGCATTCGCGGACCACTCCGCGACGCCATGCTGGCCAGTTCCGTCCCGCCCGAGGCACGCGGAAAGGCGTTTGGATTTCACCGAGCCGGAGACACGCTGGGCGCCATCATCGGTCCGCTCCTAGGTGTCGCGGCCTTGTCTTACCTCCCTCCGCGAGACGCCGACCCCTCCGCCCCGTTCCGGACGGTTTTCCTGCTCACCCTCATCCCCGGCTTGGGCTCCGCGATCGCTTTTGCACTCATGGTTCGTGAGAAGCGAGGAGCGCCGTCCGCCAGGAAGTTTTGGACATCTCTCAGTGCCCTTCCCCACCCGTTTCGGCTGTTCCTTTGGGGTGTGGGAATCTTCGGCATGGGAGATTTCGCCCGCACCCTCATCATTCTCGCCGCTGCACAGTTGCTGACTCCCCGCTACGGGGTCGGGCGAGCGGCGCAATTGGCGGCCCTCTTCTATGTCGTGCACAATGCGTTTTACGCCGGATACTCGTACCCGATTGGCGCACTCTCTGACCGTTTCGGCAGGCGAGGCTTGCTATGTCTCGGCTACTTGGCGGGGGCTCTCACGTCGACTGGCTTCCTCGCCGCCTTTCTGTGGCAAGTGGACGTAATCGTTTATCTGTTGGGACTTTTCGCGATGGCCGGATTCTCCATCGCCGTGGAAGATGCACTGGAAGGCGTAGTCACTGCTGATTTGGTCGCGGACGAGGGACTGCGGGGCACCGCATACGGAGTTCTCGGAACAGTCAACGGCGTCGGTGATTTGGTGGCCAGTGTGCTCGTCGGAACTCTTTGGACCGCGATCTCGCCGACTTGGGCCTTCGGCTACGCCGCGGTTCTGATGGGAATCGGTACATTGGTGACCTACCGGTTGCGATGGGAAGTGCGATAGAGGCCGAACATGACCTACTTTTGCCCCGCCTGCTGGAGGGAAATCGTGAAGGCGGAGGTCTGTCCATACTGCCAGGCGGATCCCCGAGAGTTTTCGGATGAGACTTTTGAGCAAAAGCTGATTCGGGCCCTGCATCATCCTGAGCCTTCAACGCCTATCCGCGCCGCAACGATTCTCGGGAAACGTCGCACAAAAGCTGCCGTCGAGCCGTTGATCGACCTGGGCCTGTCAACCTCCGATCCGTACGTACAAGAAGCGGTAGTCGTGGCCCTCGGCCTGATCGGTGACCCGCGAGCCCGTGCTTGCCTGGAGCTCCTGAGCCGCGAGGGAGCCATTCGGACCAGGGGTGCCGCGGTGAGCGCCCTGGAAATGCTAGCCGCGAAAATCGAGCGCCCAGGAGGTCAAGGTCAATGACTCCGCCCACCACAACCGATGTTCGCCCTGAAACACGTATCACTCCCACTCCGCTGGTGGGGCGAGACTCCGAGAGGTTGCGCCTTCGCCAAGCCCTGGAGGACCGCCAGAGCCTATTGATCTGGGGCCCGGCGGGAATCGGCAAGACAGCGCTGGTGATGAAAGTCCTGAAGGATCTTCCGTCGGCGGTTGCTGGGTCGACCATCTACCTGAGCGGCGTGGATGGCTTGCAGCCCCTCCTGCGCTCACTTTTGCGCCGACTCTACGAGGTCGAGGATCCCACGCTGCGCCAGCAACTGCACAACGAAGGTGTCCGCGAGGCTACTTTCGATTCCTGGCTGCGGTCTCTCCCTACGAGCCGACTGAAGGGTGCTCTTTATCGGTCGATGGAGGCGGGTCAGTATTGGGTGTTCCTCGACCACCTTCCCCCGCTGACACACGCCGTCGCCAAGGTGGTCAAGGAGTTGGTTCGGATGCGCGATACGCCGGTCTATCTTCTGGCTCGTGGCCTGAGCGAGGCCGAGATCGGCCGGGTTACCGATCTCTATTGGAGCGACCGCCAGCGCTTAAGTCTCGGCCCGCTGCCGCAAAGGGCAGCGCGCGATTTGCTGCAATGGTGCATTCGACGCTTCGGCCTCGCGCGCCTCAACCTGGAGGGCTTCCCGGAGCTGCTTCGCCTCAGCGAGCAGAATCCCGGCACCCTGATCAAGATGTGCGCCCTTGCTGCGCAACCACGTTATCAGTATGGGTCGCAGATCAAAACAAAGCTGATCCATATCGATTCCTTGGTGAGTGGATACAACCCACTGATCCTTCTCAAGCTTGCAGAGCGTGCCGATGAGGGCAGGTGAAGACGACACATCGAAGACTTTGACCACGATGCCACGTGACCGTGCCATCGCGACGCCCGCAGGTAAGGGCGACGTTGGGGGTGCGGCCAGACTCCTTCGCCTGGCAACTTTGGGGGAAGAACTCGGCACGAAGCGCGTCGCTGACGAGGCACACGAGCTAGCCGCCCGCGTCTCGGAAGGCCGCTTCTACGTGGCATGTATCGGCCAGTTCAAGCGAGGGAAGTCAACGCTGATCAATGCGCTGATCGGTGAGTCCGTTCTCCCGGTGGGCTTTATTCCAGTGACAGCAGTGCCCACTGTGATCCGATTCGGAGAGCAGCGGAGCGCACGTGTACAGGCCCGGGACGGCCCCTGGCAAGAAATGGCCGTCTCAGATCTAAAGCAGTACGTTTCAGAAGAGCACAACCCGGAGAACACGAAGGGAGTCGCGGGCGTCGAGGTGTTTGTGGCAAGCCCACTGCTGGCGACAGGCATGTGCCTGGTGGATACGCCGGGCCTGGGGTCGGTGTTTACGGGCAACACTGCAGCGACTCAGGCTTTCATACCCCACATCGATGCAGCACTCGTCGTGGTGGGCGCGGATCCTCCGCTGGCAGGCGAAGAGCTTACGCTCGTGGAAGGCGTAGGGCGACAGGTTCAGGATTTGATCCTGGTTCTTAACAAGGCGGACCGCGCCACGGATGAAGAGAAAGCGGCTGCCGTGGGTTTTACACGACAGGTGCTGGAAAAACGTTTACGGCGGCATGTGGGGCCGATCTTTGAGGTCAGTGCCGTGGAACGGCTTGAGAACCGCGGACCCGAACGCGACTGGGGGAAACTGATCGAGGCGCTTGAGCAGCTTGTCGAACATTCTGGCCGGCATCTCATCCGTGCGGCCTGCCAACGTGGTGTGCAGCGGCTCAGCGAGCAATTGCTTGCCATTATCAGCGAGGAGCGCGAGGTGCTCGAGCGACCCATCGAAGAATCCGAGCGGAGAATCGCAGCGATGAAAGGGACCATCGCCGAGGCAGAACGCTCGACGCGGGAGCTAGGTTTTCTCTTCATGGCCGAGCAACAGCATCTCTCCGACATGTTTGTCAATCGGCATCAAGCCTTTCTCCGCTCCGTGTTGCCTCAAGCAAAACAGGAATTCGAGAGGGCGCTGCAATCGGTATCGCGCGGGATGGGACCGTCGTACCGGCGTGCCTTGATGGGCAAAGCTCAGGACATTGCACGCCAACATGTCCTGCCCTGGCTGCGGATCGAGCAGGAAGACGCGGAGAAGGAATATCGGCGGGTTGCCGCTCGATTTGTGCAGATGGGCAACGATTTTCTGAAGAAGCTTGCCGATGCGGGCATTCCCGAGCTGGCGCGCATGCCGCACGCGCTCGACCCGGAAACGGGATTCCGGGTTCGATCGGGGTTTTCGTTTCGAGACCTTATCGAAATCGCGCAGCCGGCGTCTCCACTCCGCTGGTTGGCGGATTTGATCCTCGGCCTTGTGGGGGCCCGCCGCGTGATCGAAAATGATGCCCGGCAATTCTTGGACTATCTGCTGGAAGTCAACTGCACTCGAGTTCAGAGTGACGTTCTGAACCGGGTTCAGGAGAGTCGCAGCCGGCTGGAGGTAGAGATCCGAAAGCTACTGCACGAAATTAGCCGCATTGCTGAACAGGCCTTGACACGTGCCCGAGCGGCACGAGCCGCAGGCGCTTTAGCAGTCGAAGCAGAACTCGCACGCCTGAGTTATCTGGATATGGAAGTTCATGGCACTGGATGAGATGCACGCCCGCCGACTTGCGACCGTTGTCACCGTGGTCGGGGCCGCGCTGGACCGGATCGAATTGGTTCTACGGGGCATCGAGGACATTAGAGAGGCCAACCATCTAGGTTTCCGATTCACGCCGCAACAGATCCGGGGGCTGCGCCAAGACATGGCGCGGATTCGCCACCGCCTCGGCGAGGCCCTGCGGCATTTCTCAGTCCCCCGACACAAGCCGGACCCACGGCAGGTGCTCGCGGCGGAACTCTCCACGCTCTGGGTGGTTCTTGAAAATGCCATGCCGGAACGGATGAAGGGCTATGGCAAGGAATTTACCCCCGCCGACAGGAAAAACTGGGAAGAACTGATTCGGACGCTCCTGCAAGATCTCGAACAGCTTCGCGACAACACCCGGCAAGGCCGCGACTAGAACCGACAGGTGCCGTCAGCGCTTGCGGGCGACGAGGATAAGTTCCCCCGGGTATTTCGAGCCGTACGGGCTCTTGTCGTAGTCCGCGTAGACCTGCTCAACTTCGAAACCGTTGCGCGCCAAGAGGTGCTCGGCTTCATAGCGGAACAAGTACCGCATCAGGAAGCGATGCACGAGGCGCTCCTCGTGACCGTCGGGATAGGTCACCCGATAGATGAGCTCGACTTCCTGTGTCTGCTTGAAGAAATCCCGACCGAGAATGTGATGGCGACGAAGTACTTTGCGCCCGTCCGGCATCGTGAAGGGCGGTTCTCGGTTCAAATCTTCCAGAAACCGGTCATCGGCAAGGTGGGGGAGAGAAGGGTTGAACAAATCCAACACCAGCGTACCGTTCGCGACCAGGTGCCGCCGCATGGTCTCGAGCGAGGCCATCTGATCCTCCACGGAAATCAAATGCTGGAAGGGACGGAACGGGATGGTCACCAGGCAGAACTCGCGCCCCAAGTCAAACCGGCGCATGTCGCCCTCGACAAGCTGAACCCTCGCCTGCACTTCCTGAGACTCGTGCCCCAGCTTCGCCCGGCAGACCTCCAGCATCGAGGCAGAAGAATCCAGGCCGACGATTTCGATGCCCGCGCGCGCGGTGGGGATCAACACGCGACCGGTCCCGGAGCCGATCTCAAGCACCGGACCGCCCGATTGCCGCGCCAGCTCCACAAAGAAGTCCACGTCGCGCCGCTCGCGATAGGGCACAACGTAGTCATAAAATTCCGCGACGAAGGGATACTCGTCGTAGCCTCTGGGATGCTCCATGCTGCTCTCCTTCAACGCTCCGCGAAGTATCTCATGATGGGCCGCGTTCGGGAACGGCGCAGGACTTCGACAAATCCTGCCTTGCGGAACGCCGAGGGCAGGCCTGTGTATGCAAAGACATCAGGGATCGCGCCCTTTCTTGGTTCGACCGGATAGCCCTCGATGATCTTTGCACCCTTTCTCCGCGCGAATTCCACGGCAGCGCGCAGCAGTTCGACCGTCAGTCCCTTCCGGCGGAAGGGGCGCGCCACAAAGAAGCAGGTGACATACCAGGCCGGCTGGTCGTCAACGGGCGCAAGAACCCGCGAGCGTTCGAGCGTTGAATAAGCTTCCCGGGGCGCCACCGCGCACCAGCCGACTGGCTTGCCTTCGGCGTAAGCAAGCACTCCGGGGACCTTGCCCGACTCCACGATCTTCTTCAAAGCTCTCCTGTTCCCCGCTCCCTTTTTCTTTTCGAACTCCGAGCGCGTCAGGCGCCACCACATGCACCAACAGCCGCCACAGGCTCCGCGCTCGCCGAAGAGCGCTTCCAGGTCCGGCCAGCGCGCGGGAGTGACAGGGTGAGATTCCAGCTTCGGCGGCTCTTTCGCAGCTCCCATCGCTTTGCCCCGTTTGCGCGTGAAGAATGCGCGTTTTAGCGCGTGTGGTAGACGTACACGCCGCCCATCCGGACGCGCACACGAATCTCCTGCTCGCCTTCGGGATTCCAGAATGATACTCCGCGGCCGAAGCCCGCGTCATCTTCACCGTGCAGATCACTCTGGGCGTACCCCAGGAACGAGCGGGCGCTCAGCAGGCGTAACCGGTGGAGGGACGGAACGGTGACCTCGACATTGCCATAGCTGACGCGCACTTCCTGATGACCCGTAATGCCGCGAATCGTCACATCTCCGTCCACGCATTTGAGCGTCAGTCTGGCTTCGTGCGGCATGCGGATGCGGAAGTTCGCAGAGAGCTTGGTCGCGCCGCGGAAAAGACGCCACGGCCTGCGCGGGGGATAGACGGTGCGCAGGAAGACCTCTTCGCCATTCTCGATGAGCTCGATTCTGATCTGGTCGAAGAGCCGGCGGGCCTTCGCTTCCGACCCTGCGCGCACCACCTTCTCCACTTCGATTTCCACGTGCGGCTCGTTCCAACCCTCTACTTTGACGTCGCCGATGCGCGTGTCCACGAAGAGCGTCCCGCGTCGGAAAAGCCCCGCCGTGTAGTGCGATATCTGACTGTATTCGTCAGCGCGAAGAATCGCGGGGGTAAGCCAACCACAAAGAAGGAGCGCCAGGAACGAAGTAGGAAGGATGAACTTCGAAATCCGCCGGGGTCGCCACGGGTGCGGCATTTTCATCCTTCATCCTTTAGTCTTGATACTTCTAGTGCCGTTCCAACTTATTGGGCTGAGCGGCTAGCGCCGCGACCTTTGCAGACCTACCGAGAGCGCCGGTCACAGGAATAACTCCAAATAGTTGGCACGGCACCAGCGGGCTTCGCCACAACCTTCCAAAATGGCTTGCACAAGTCCGGTGCCTTCCCTGACGATCAGGACTCGACCCACCGGCGGGTTTTCGATCACATCCTTCTGCCCGCTCGACCTCTTCTTTCATTCCCATCTGCCGATGAGTTCTCGCCAGCGCGTAATGGGATTCGACGAGGAGAAAAGGTGAAGCCGGCTGGGCATTCAGAGGATTCCCAGGTTCTTAGCGACCTTCTCGAGGATCTGAAGCGCCTGTGACAACTCCGCCTCCGTGTGCGTGGCGGTCACGATGGTGCGGATGCGGGCCTTGCCCTTGGGCACCGTGGGGAAGCCGATGCCTTGCGCGAAGACGCCCTCGGCAAAGAGCTGGCGCGAGAACTCGTGCGCGAGCGCCGCGTCGCCAACGATGACGGGCGTAATGGGCGTCTCACTCATCCCGGTGTTGAAGCCGAGTTTCTTCAGCCCTTCTTTGAAGAAGTGTGTGTTCGCCCAAAGGGTTTCGATGAGCTGTGGCTCTTCTTCCAGGACCTCAAAGGCCGCCAGGCACGTGGCGGCGACGGAAGGTGGGTGAGAAGTCGAGAACAGGAACGGCCGCGCGCGGTGGTAGAGGAATTCGATCGTATCACGCATGGAGCACACATAGCCGCCCAGCGCGCCGATGGCTTTGGAGAGCGTCCCCACCTGGATATCCACGCGGCCGTGCAGGTTGTAGTGGTCGACGGTCCCTCGCCCGTTGCGGCCCAGCACGCCGGAGGCGTGCGCGTCGTCAATCATCATGATGCAGCCGTATTTCTCGGCGAGTTCCACGAGCCCTGGCAGCGGCGCGATATCGCCATCCATCGAGAACACCCCGTCGGTGATCAGGAGCTTCCGGCAACTGCGGCCGGCGAGTTCTTTCAGAATCTTCTCGCAGGCCTCGACATCTTTGTGCGGAAACACTTTGATTTCCGCGCGCGACAGCCGGCAGCCGTCGATAATGGAGGCGTGATTGAGCTCGTCGGAGATGATGACATCCTCGCGTCCGAGAATCGCCTGCACCGTGCCGGCGTTGGCCGTGAAGCCGGACTGGAACACCACCGACGCCTCGACGTGCTTGAACTGGGCGATTTTCTCCTCGAGCGCCATGTGGAGCGTCATCGTCCCGGCGATGGTGCGCACCGCGCCCGAGCCGACGCCCCACTTCTCGACGGCTTCGAGGGCGCGCTGCTTCAACTTCGGGTGGGTGGTGAGACCGAGGTAGTTGTTGGAAGAAAGGTTGATGACCTCGCGGCCGTCGAAGCGCGCCACGGGCCGCTGCTCGGTCTCGAGGATGCGCAGCTTCTGGTAGAGCTTCTGCTCGCGAAGCTTCGCAAGCTCATCGGACAGATATTGCAGTTGTAAGGTCGGCATGAAAACACCCGAGGAGGGGAAGTCGAAAGTAAAAGGATGAAGTCTGAAGTATAAAGGATGAAAACATGCGCGGCGCATCGCCGCTGTTGGGTCTTGCCACAGCCTGCATACTTCATCCTTCTGACGTCATTCCCGCTTTCCGCCGCCATCATAGCACACGGGCTTTCGAGCGGAAGGATGATGCAGCGAAACGGGTGGGTGCGGCGCCTACTGGAGTTTGCGCTTCAGTTTTATCAGGGCTTCTTTGGCGAGAGCGTAGTCGGGAGCGAGCTTGAGGGCCTGCTCGAAATGGAAGCGAGCCTTACCGAACTGCTCCTTGGCCATGTAGACTCGCCCCAGGTTGTAGTGCGGGTAGTGGTAGGACTCGTACCGCCGCGACTGCAAGGCGCGGAGCAGCCACGATTCCGCGTCGTCGTACTCGCCCTTCTCGATGAGGTACGCACCGATGTCGTTGTAGGGATTGCCGAACTCCGGGTCGATCTGGATGGCTTTCTTGCACTCCGCGATGGCGTCGTCGAGCCTCCCCTGGAAGCGATACGTCCAGCCCAGGAACGTGTAGGCCTCGGCCGTGGGATGGATCTCGAGTGACCGTTTGTAAAGCTCGACGGCCATGTCGTACTCGCCGCCCATCTGGTACTGGTAGGCTTCTTTGAGCAGTTCCCACGCGGATTGGAGTTCTTCGGCACCCATGTCTTTGGCCCGATTGCATTTGGTAGCACAAGGGCGTAAACCTGTCAATCGGCCTAGCCCGCACGCGCCGTACAAGAGGGTTGCGGTCGAACCAACTATGCTAGTATGCTCCGTCTCTTGCTGGGGCTTGGGAGTCAATCGTATTGGACGCGGAAGTCCTGAAAAGTCGCCGGCGCGCGGGCGACGGGCTGGAAATGGTCGCCGGCGGCGGCACGTTGGAAGTCTGGGCAGAACCTTTTCCCTCGCCGCCCTCTGTCTATTACGAAGGCGAGCGCTTCGATCTGAAGGAACTGGACACCGCCGTAGTCGAGAAGACCTTCGCGCTGTTCGCCGCGGTTGATATTCGCGGGTGCTGGATCGAGGACTGAAAACACTCCGGCGCGCAGGCAAAGAAAATCAAAAAGAGTCGGGATGAGCAAAGCCCAACCGACGATAGACCGCAGGGCGGAGAGGGCAGACGCCCTTGCCTTGCGCCCCACGCATGTCCGTCACCAAGTGCTGGGCTGGATCTGTTCACTCTCCATCATCACCTATTTCGACCGAGTGTGTATCTCGACGAGCGCACCTTACATCACGTCGGATCTCCATCTGACTCCCGTAGAGATGGGGCTGGCGTTCAGCGCCTTCGCCATCGCGTACGCGATGTTTGAAGTCCCGGGCGGATGGCTGGGCGATCGCATCGGACCCCGAAAGGTCATTACGCGGATTGTGGTGTGGTGGTCTGCGTTCACAGCGTTTACCGGCCTGGTGACCCGCCTGTGGAACCTGATCGCGGTGCGGTTCCTCTTTGGGGCGGGGGAAGCGGGGATGTACCCGAACTCCACGAAGATTTTCTCTCGTTGGATGCCGGCGGGCGAACGCGGACTCTCCACCGGGCTGATGTGGACATTCTCCCGAGCCGGGGGAGCGGTCTCACCCCTGTTGGTTGTGATCATGCTGGGCTACATGGGTTGGCGCGAAACCTTCGGGGTTTTCGGGGCGTTGGGTATTGTCTGGGCGGCCTTCTTCTGGTTCTGGTTCCGTGACCATCCGCACGAGAAGAAAAGGGTCAATGAGGCCGAACTGGAAATCATCCGGGCCGGCCAAATCTCTCGAGATCAGAGCGAGCACGTGCGCGTTCCCTGGGGGTTCCTGGTCCGGAGCGGAAACCTCTGGGCCATCATGTGGATGTACTTCTGCTTGTCCTATGGCTGGTATTTCTACATCACCTGGTTGCCAACGTACCTCAAGTCCCGCGGCGTCTCGATGGCCTACGGCGGCATGCCGCTGGCCTTTGGCGCGGCCGGCTGCGGACTGGGCGGTTTGCTGACGGACTTCGTCGTCAGACGGACCGGGAATCTGAAAAACCGGCGCTATATCGGCTTCGGGGGATTCTTCCTCGGCTCGCTTTGCATGATGGGGAGTGTTTGGGTCAAAGACCCGCTGACCGCCGTGCTGGCGATCTCGATGGCCTCGTTCTTTGGTGATCTGACCATGGCCTCCTGCTGGGCCGTCTGCATGGATGTGGGGCACGAACTCTCGGGCACCGTCTCCGGCTGCATGAACATGTGGGGCAACCTGGCCGGCTTCCTCTTCCCCACCGTGACCGGCTTTCTGGTCCAGACCTTCGGCCGCTGGGACGTGCCCATCGTCGTCTCGAGTACGATCTTCTTTGCCGGCGCGCTCCTCTGGCTGCGCATTGATCCCACGCGGTCGGTGCTCAAGTGAGCGAGGAATCCCGTCATGGTCCGCAAAATCGTCCGCTACGTCGCGATCGCAACACTTCTCGCCAGCCTGATTTGCATCTGGCTGCTGCTGCGCAAGCCGTCGCTGCCCACCGATAAGCCCACCCGGGACGCTGCGCAGTCGTTCACGGACAAGGTGGCTCAGCTCACTCTCGCGCACGAGCAGGGCCTGCCGAGCGAGATCCGTCTGACAGAGGCGGAGATTAACTCGCAGATCGAGGAAGGGCTCAAGAACCATCCGCCGCCCGCGGACGCAGCAGGCCTGAAGCGCGCCAAGGTACATCTGGAAGGCGACAAGCTCGTCGCCCTGCTCACCATGAATATGAAAGGGCGGGACGTTTACGTCACCGTGGGCGGGAATCTCAACTTCGCCGACCGCTCCGTCCGGCTGGTCCCGTCAGAAGTCCGCGTCGGAAGCTTCCCGGTACCAGTCTCGTGGGTCGAGGGCCGGATCGATATGCACATGGAAGTGCCGGAAGCCATCAGCGCCGTGCGCATCGAAGACGGCGAGCTGGTGGTCACAGCGCACTAGCGCTGAAGCGCATCATAAGGACCGCCCAACCAGTGAACCTGGGCGAGACAAAGCAAGTGGAAATCGTTCAAAGTCGAGTTCTGCTTTCCTTTAGGGCAGAAAATCAGTAACATGTAGGGGTATGGGTGCTTTTTCCTCAATTAAATGGTCTTGCGACGTCTTTGAAGGCGTCGCGTTGGCCTTTGTGAATGTTCGGAAAAGAAAGAGCCTCAACCACGTCCGGGGCGCTGCAAATTACGCGCTCCGCTGTGGGGCAACACCCGACGAACTGGCAATGCGTGTTTCTCACGTTGGTCACGTGGCGTACCGGCCAGACACGGTACGACTGCGCCAGCTCGAACAGCTGCTTAAGCCGTTCCAGGTCCCTTGACTTCGCCAAGGACTGCTGGGCCTCCGGCCCCTGCTCTCACGCCTTTTCCCCACTGAGCCAATCGGCGCTTGGGCCTGCCCCCGCACGCATCACGATGTCACTCGCTATCCCTCTTCGCCAGTGTCGCGGCCCCGCTCAAGGTTATGCGGACTGCCGCCCCACCCGACGTGTCGACCGGGCGATGTTGTGGCCCGGCACGTATCTTCTCCAGCTGCGGGTACCGCCTTAGCATCAACGCGACTGGCGTCGTACCATCGTGCACCTCAAAAGCATAGCTGCCTCGTCTTTCCCACCCCGGAAGCAGGTCGTAAGTTTCCGGCGGTCTGCCTTCCCCCTTCGGTTCATCGCGATATTGGTAGCCCCGGTCCACGGTCAGCGTGGCATAGAAACGGATACAACTTGGATACCGCGAAGCGTTCTTGAGCCTGAGGCCGACAATGACGAAGTGATGGCCAGCGTGCGGGCGGACCATGCCGACTCTGCCGCCCAGCGCCGGGGCAATTGCGACCGCCGTTGCGCTGATCTGCAACTCCCCGAATCGTATCAAGTGGTCGCCTTGCTGAATCAATGCAATATCGTGGGTAGTCGGCAGACCGTCGAGGGGCACCATCACTACTTGGGGAACAACGAGTGGCAGCCGGGGGTAGGAAACTGACCGTGCACGGCATGCTTCATCGGCCTTGGTGTCTCGCTCCAGAATGAGCGCGGCAGGCTTGGCGCCCTGCTTAAGTATGAAGGCGAAGTACCCGTCTCGTTGAGCGCCTACAACTGGTTGGACAGTTCCCCGCCACCCACCGATCAGAGTTTCCTGGGGTTCGTACTGCTCAGCGGTGTCCACCTTCAGCTGTCCGGTGAAAGATGTACAGCTCGTTTCCAGCTTCATTTCTTCAATTCTCGCTCTGACCAGCACTAGTTGTTCAGGGCCTCGGGGCGGTTGTGGGCGGGCCACCGGAGCAGTGATGGGCCCCGTGTCCACCGCTGTTACAGTGACCCGCAAATCTCCCACCCTCGCCGAGTGAGTATCCTCGTCGGCAAAGAGCATGGGGGAACTGCACAACGCTGTTGCCACAAGGCCAACTACTGCAATCAGGATCTTCATGGTGCACCTCCCATAGAAGCGCGCGGCGCCGTGCTGAGGGCCTAGACCACCGCCACGGCGCGAATCGGCGAGCCCGAGCCGCCGCGGATCTTGAGCGGCAGCGCGATGAAGAGGAAGAAATCCGGCAACTGGTCGAGGTTGGCCAGATTCTCAATGATGAGCATCTGTTTCTCGAGCACTACCGGATGAATCGGCTTCGAAGAGAGCGCCGCAGGGGGATCGGGCGAGAGCGTATCCACGCCGATGGCGGCGGCCTGCTTTTCCAGGAGGTATTCCGCCGCTTCCATGCTCACGCCCGGCCAGTCGGTGAGATATCGCTCGTTATGGGGACGCAGCGCCCAGTGCGCCGCCCACCCGAAATCGAAGATCACGACATCGCCCGCCTGGAGCGCGCCGTGTTGCTTCTCCCAATCCGTCACCAAGGCCTTCGAAACATAATCGCCTTCCTTGCAGGCGCGACACTCAACGCGCACCCCCCGGCCGATCAGCCGAGTGAGCGGAACGTTTTCGATGGTGACGTGAGCGTCCGGCTTCGCGTCGCTGATGAAATGCGCGGGCGCATCCACGTGCGTGCCGTTGTGCTCGTTCATGATGAGCTGGTAGGTCAGCGATCGGCCGCCGTGCCAGTAGGAACTCCACAGGTCATGAAAATACCTCGAGTGCGTCGGGTAACTGGGCATGTGCTCTTCGAGTGTCTGGCTGAGATCAATCACGCGCGCGCTGCGCAGGCCCGCAATCAAATTGGAATGGTCCGTCATGTTGTGACTCCGGATGAAATCGGGTGTTCTTGACGACGGGAAGTATAGAGGATGAAGTCGGAAGGACAAAGTGAGACGCGCGAATCCAGGGTCGGCCAGCGCGGGATTCTGCAGATGCCTGTCGCAAGGGATTCCGGATCACAGGCGCAGCAGGGTGGTTACTCGCTCACCGCGAAATAGCCGGGCTTGGCGCGGATGGTCAGTCCCTTGCGGCGCGCCTCGACACGGATAGCGCGGAAGGTGCCGTCGATCTTGTTGTTGGTGGGAGTGTAGCCGATGCTGTACTGCTCGTTCAGCTCGCGCCCAATGGCCTCGAGCGAGTCGGCGAGCTGCATCAGGCGTGTCGCAGAATAGATCCCGGTCGCGGCTCCCAAACCCTTGTTCTGGGAGGTGTCACCGATTTGGCCCTGCGAGAAGTAGCCCGTGGCGAAGTCCGTGCCCGGCGTGGTCGCCAGCGGGAAGAAGGCGGCCCCGCCCGTCCCCTCGGCGAGCAGCTCCAGAATCTTGTCGCCGGGGTTGGTGAATCCGTAGGCCGCGTTGCCAATGGTGTAAATGAGCGTTTCGGCCTTGCGCGCCATGGAGAGCGCTTCTTCCAGCGTGTGCTGGCTCTGCACGTCGCCGCCGTCGCTCACCAGCACCAGGACGCGTCGCGTGTTCGCCGGCGGGCCGGTGTTCAGCATCTTCTCCTTGCAGGCAAAATAGATGGCGTCGTAAAGAGCCTTGCCGCCGCCCGCCTTGAGCCCCCGGATTTTCTCGTTCAGCATCTCGGGGTCGTTGGTGAAGTCTTGAATGATCGAGCTGGTGGCGTCGTAAGTCTGGAGAAAGATCTGGTTCTTGCTGCTCCGACCCTGGAGCATGTTGAAGACGAACTCGCTCGCCGCGTCCTTCTCGAACTGCAGCGCCCGGCGCGCGCTGTTCGAGGTGTCGAGGATCAGGCCGATGCGCAGCGGCTGGCGCACTTCGCGGCTGAAGTAACGTATGGGCTGCACGACACCGTCTTCGAAAACCTCGAAATCTTCCTTATTGAGGTCGATCACCGGCCGCCCACGCTTGTCAAGCACCGTCACTGGCACGTCCACGACTTCGACGCGCACGCGCACCCGGCTCGTGCCCGCGGGCGGAGTTTCTTCCTTCGCTGCGGCAGAACTGGACTCCTTCGCGGCCGCCGGCGACGAGGCGGGATTCGGCGAGGAATTTTGAGCGCGGAGTGGACTCGCCAGGAATACCAGCGCCAGGCCTAACGCCGCCGCGAACCCGCAGGCGAGGGGCCACGGGCGGCCATCCGCCTCACAACCGCACGTAGCCGGAATAATCCCTCCGGCCTCGCTCCAAGCCCGTTCTGGGTGCCGCAGAACCATGGCTCTCTCTGGGCCTTCAAACTGCCCCGGCGCTCGCCTCCATCTTAACCCAAACTGGTGCTGCGGTGTAGTCAGACACGCCAGCGGGAATTTTGACTTCCCATCCCGAGTCCCCACGCGTTGCCGGAGTGTTGAGGATTGCACTAGAATTCTCTCTGAGGGCTTCGTGCACGCTCTGA
>Ga0315280_10002177_pt1 | contig 32089 bp, 35 predicted proteins | sample YL17G06_40_MG_FD_203697 | JGI IMG/M metagenome (GOLD analysis project Ga0315280, IMG submission 203697) | Sediment microbial communities from Yellowstone Lake, YNP, Wyoming, USA - YL17G06_40 | ecosystem: Environmental > Aquatic > Freshwater > Lake > Sediment | place: USA: Wyoming | collected... | reverse complement strand
CAGCTGGTCCACGGAGGCCACGTGCACGTGCACCAGGCTGCGCAGCTGGGCGGAAAGAGAGGTGGTGGTCAGGCGGGCGAAGGTCTCGTGCATGATGGAGACCGTGCGGATCTGATCCTTGGAGAACTTGTCGGGGCGCTTGAAGTCGTAGATCTTGATCTTGCGCTGGTCCGCCGGCTGGTGGATCTCCTCGGTGCTGATCTCCCCCGCCGAGATGGCGCTCAGCAGCTGATCGATTTCATCCTGCGAGAGTACTTCCGCCATGCTCCACTCCTACTGCCCGACCACAACAAACTCCCGGAAGACCACCTTCTGGACCTTGCCCTCCAGCAGCACCCGGTTGATCTGCTCCTTCAGCTCCTCCTGCACGGCCGCATAGTGCTCCGGGCGCAACTGGTCCTGGTATCGGGTGCTGATTAGCTTGAAGATGATGTCCTGGATCTCCCGCTTGCGGGCGCCGATCTCGAAGGCGAGCTTCTTGTTCTTCGAAGCATCGTAGCCGAGGCTGACCTTGCAGGAAAAAATCGCCTGCACCTCGTCCGCCGTCACGCCGCGGATCTCGTCGATGGAATCGTCGTACAGCAGCGGCGGCTCCTTGGCTTGATACTGTGGGGAAACGATGGCCAGGTCGCCGGCATTCTTCCCCTTGTTGATGATGCCGAAGGTCACCACGGTGGTGGTGGCGCCGAGGATGATGAAACCCAGCCCGATGGCCGCGTATTTCAGTATCTTGAGGACAATGCTGGGCAGGAACCCGGCCCTTTTCGGTTCACCGCCGGGGGCCTCTTCGGCGCCCCCGCTCACATCCTCAAGATTCAGACTTTCCTGATCCGACATTTTTCCCTCCCGCTCTTCACTCTAACAAAAAACCCGCCGGCGTGCAAACCCCCGCCTACAGATGCCCTTCGGCGAGGATGATGATGTCCACCCTGCGGTTGTAGGCTCTCCCCTCCGGCGTGCCGTTGTCCGCCAGGGGCACGGTGTCCGCGAACCCGGCCACCTGGAACTGGCGCTCGTCCACCCCGTACTCAACCAGGTAGTGGAGCACGTTCGCGCTGCGAGCCGTGGACAACTCCCAGTTCGTGGGATAGGGGCCCCTGGGGTCGGTGGGCACATTGTCCGTATGGCCTTCGATCCTGAACTTCCGCCCCGCCAGCTCAGGGGCGGAGAGCAGGACCGCTACCCTCTGCAAGAGGCCGCGCGATTCCTCGATATTGATCTCGGCGCTGGCCGGCTTGAAGTAGGAATCCGCCGCCAGGCTGATCACCAGTCCGCGCTCGTCCTCGGTGATGCGCACCTTCTTGGTCTTCAGCTCCGGTTGGAACTGGGCGATGGCCGCCTTGCGCGACCTGGCCAGCCTGCTGCCCCGCTCCCGCGAAGGAAGGGAACTGATGCTGTTGCCCAGCTCGGCCAGCTTCCCCGCCTCCAGGGTGTTGCCCCCCTTCAGGCTGCCCAATCCCTGGAAGGCAGCCAGGATCATGCGCAGCTCCGAGCCGTCCACCTCGGCGGTGGTGAACATCAGGATGAAGAAGGTCAGCAGCAGGGTGGTCATGTCCCCGTAGGTGACCAGCCACATGGGGGCGCCCTCTTCGGCTTTCTTTTTTTTCTTCTTCGGAATCAGCATCCCTTTGCTCCTATTCCTTGGCCGCCTCCTGCCGCACCGCGTCCCTGCGGGTCGGGGGCAGGAAGGCGAGCAGCTTCTCCTCCAGGATCCTGGGGTTGTCCCCGGACTGGATGGAGAGGATGCCCTCGATCATGATCTCCTTCACCAGCGATTCCCCGTTGTCCCGGTCGGTGAGCTTGTCCTTGAAGGGGATGAAAACGAGGTAGGCCATCATGGCGCCGTAGAAGGTGGTGATCAGGGCCACCGACATGCCGGAGCCGATGGCCGATTTGTCCGTGATGCGGGTCAGCATCTGCACCAGCCCGATCAGGGTGCCCATCATTCCGAAGGCGGGAGCCAGCTTGCTCCAATCGTCGAACAGCTTGATGCCCACGGCATGGCGGGCCTGAAGCTGGTTCAGGTCGTTGTAGAGTACGCTCTTGATGATCTCCGGGTCCGTGCCGTCCACCACCAGTTGGAGGCCCTTGCGCAGGAACTCGTCCTCCACGGCCTCGAGGTCGTCCTCCAGGGCCAGGAGCCCTTCCCGGCGCGCCTTCTCGGAGAAGGTCACCAGCTGGCTGATAATACGCTCTTCTTCCCAGTTGGGCACCCGGAGCACCAGGTTGATGTAACGCATGACCCCCAGCATGCGCCCCAGGGGGTTGCCCACGAGCATGGCGCAGAAAGAGCCGCCGATGGTGATGAACACCGAGGGTATGTCGACGAACTGGCTGAGCGGGGAACCCAGAGCGATTCCGATCGAAACAACGACCACCCCACCGACCAGCCCGATAATCGTCGCAAGATCCATACCTACTCCTCGTTCTTGAAGGCGCCGATCCGCCTGCGATAGGCGATGATCTGACCGAGAATGGACTGATAGTCCTCCTGGACTATCAGCCTTTTTCCCGAGAGCATGATTAATGTGGTATCCGGATTCTCTTCTATGTACTCGATCTGATGCGGGTTCACATAGAAGCGCCTCCCATCAAGCTTGGTTAATTCGATCATCTACATCAATCATACTCCCTTATCTTTTAAGTGTTAATAGCTCCTGGAGCATCTGGTCCGAGGTCTGGATGGTTCTGGAGTTGGCCTGGAAGCCCCTCTGGGTCACGATCATGTCCGTGAACTGCTCGGCCAGGTCCACGTTGCTCATCTCCAGCACGCCGGCCAGGACCTTGCCCTTGCCGGCCACGCCCGAGGGCCCCACGTTCGGATCCCCGGAGTTATTGGACACCACGTAGGTGTTTTCGCTGTTCTTCTCCAGGCCGGCGGGGTTGGTGAAGGAAGCCAGGGCCACTTGCCCCAGCAGGCGGTTGGTGCCGTTGGAGTAAACCCCGGTGATGACCCCTGACTGGTCGATCTTGAAGCTCTCCAGATAACCCATGGGGTAGCCATTCTGGGTGATGATCTTGGTGGAGCTCTTTTCGGCGAACTGGGTCACCGCGTTGCGGTAGGAACCGACTTCGCCCAGGTTGAGGTTGAACAGCTGCCTGAAGGCGGGAGCCCCGGCCGGAACGTTCGCCTCCGGCACGCTGAAGGAGACCTGGGCCTGGAGCTTGCCCTGGGCAATCGTGTCCCCCTGGGCGTCCGAGACGGTCTGCAGGGCGCCGAAGTTGTCGAAATCCAGGAAGAAGAGGTTGTCCCTGTTGTTGGCCGCCCCCACCTCAACGGTGGTGTTGGTGGGTGTTGCCGCTTCCGGGTCCACCGCCACCGCCACCTGCCAGCGGTTGGCGATTCCCGGCACGCGGGTGTAGTTCAGCTGCAGCTTGTGGGCCCTGCCGAAGGAGTCGTAGATATCGAAGCTGGTAGCCCAGGTGCCTTCCTGGATTGTCTGGGCGCCGGCTCCTGGTGGGATCTCGGGAGTCCGCTTGTCCAGGTTGCAGGCCAGCTGCACCTCAGTGGTAGCTGCAGCAGGGTCCTTGCCGCCCACCGGGATCACGATGTCCTGGGTGTCGGTAGCCACGTTGATCGTGGTGACCCCACCCACCGTGCGCGCCGTCCAACCCTGGACGCGCATCCCGTTGGCCGGGTTCACCAGCCGGCCCTCTTTATCGAGGCCGAAGGCGCCGGCACGGGTGTAGAACTGCTTCTCCCCCGCCTGTAGGATGAAGAAACCGTCACCCTGGATGGCCAGGTCGGTCATTACCCCCGTCGTCTGCAGCGAGCCCTGGGTATGCACCGTGTCGATGGCCGCCACCAGCATGCCCAGGCCCACCTGCTTGGGGTTGACCCCGCCCACCTCATCGGTGGGCTTGGCCGCCCCGGACATGGTCTGGGAGAGCATATCCTGGAAGTTCACCCGCCCTTTCTTGAAGCCGGTGGTATTCACATTGGCGATATTGTTGCCCAGCACGTCCATCCGCACCTGGTGGTTTTGCAGTCCGGAGACTCCGGAATATAGAGAGCGCATCATAGGCTCTTCCCCCTTACTCTATTCTTGCATCACTTTCGTCACGCCGGCGGCATCGAAGTAGCGGCCGCCCACCAGCAGCTGGGGATAATCCCCGCCGCTGACCTCCTCCACCACCCCGCGTACCACCTGGTTCCCGTCCATGATCTCCACGCTCTTGTTCAGCAGGGCCAGAGCCTGGCTCCTGGCCAACAAGTTAAAGACCTTGCCCAGCTCGCTGTTCATGTTGTTCATCTGCTCCAGGGTGGAGAATTGGGCCATCTGGGAGATGAACTCCTTGTCCTCCATCGGCTGGGTGGGATCCTGATGGGTCAGCTGGGTGAGCAGGATCTTCAGGAAATCGTCTTTGTCCAGGACGTTCTTGAGGGTCCGGCTCTGGCTGAGCAGCTTATTGTAGGCGTCGACATTGCGGTTGAGATCCACGAAGTCTTTGCCCGTAATGATGGTGGACAGCTCCATGTTCCTATTCTCTCCTCTCGTCTTCAGACGACCAGATTCACGAGGCGATCTTCGGCCCCGAGCTCCGGCAAGAGGGGCAGAGCCCGCTCAAACTCATGCCGGGCCTCCCTGGCCCATCCCCCGGGGAGCTCGCCCTGCGGCGACTGCCCGTTCGTATTGCCCTGGCCGACCGTAACTTCAAGATTCGCCGTCTGGAACCCTTCGCCCTTCAAGGCCGTTTTGAGCTGATCCAATCCGGACTCGAAGAGTTCCTTTACACTATTATTTTCGACAATAATCCTTCCTTCTAAATGGGAATCTCCGATCTGGAGGCGGACGCGCACAGAGCCGAGGGATTCCGGCTTCAGTACCAGGCGGATCTCCCCCTCCCCGCCCTCCCTCAGGATGATCTGGGTTCTCTGCACCACTTCAGGGATGGTGCGTTCCAGGAAGGCCCTCTGCAGATCCGGGCCGCCCTGGCGCTGCGCAGCCTGGGCCTCCGGCTTGGCGGCCGTTTCGCTGCGGGCCCTCAGAACCAGGGCCAGCTCTCCGCCTTCCTGCTCCGCTTTACGCGGGGAGGCGGTCTTGAGGGCATTGTTGCGCTGCTCCCGCCCAGCTGCGGGGTCCTGGTCCTCGGCCTTGACGCTTGCGCGCAGATCGATCAACACAAGCTTGGGGGAGGATGCGGGCTTGCTGGCCAGAGCTCTGAGCGCGGCTCCACTCTCGGACTCTCCCTCGGCCTTCATCGCCCCGATCGCCTGTTGGGTGTTCTCGCGGCGCAGGGAAACAGGTCCGGTGAACGGCTGAGCGGTTTCCCAACCCGCCAGCCCGGAGGTTTCACGAGCTTTGCTTCCTCCCGCCCTCCTGGCTTTCTGGGCAAGCGACCTCCCGTCCGCCGCCTTCCGGGCGCCCGCCCCGTCTGCGGCTTTTTTGGCCTTCAGTGGAGAGGCTCCCTGGCCCACGGTCCCCGGGACCGGCACCCTTATCTGTTTCCCGAACAGGGCGCCCAGAGGGCCCGGTCTGGTTGCGAGCTTGAGCTTCTCGAAGAGCAACTTGACGAAGCTTTCCCCGGCCGGCGCGTCACGGCGAGGCCTTTTGCCGGCGCGGACGGCCAGCCCGCCTTGCCCCTGGGGCTTCGCCGCCATCAGAATCGCTTTCGGCAATCCCTTATCCTCCAACCTTCTTGGCCATCTTCCTCTCCAGCCCCGCCGCCCGTTCCGGGGGCATCAGAGACAGCCAGTAGGCCACCAGCGAGGTCTCCCCAGCCTGGATCGCCTGCTCCTCGGTGAGGCGGAAGATGTCGATCACGTCCTGATCCTCCATGGCCAGGAGGATCTTCACCGCATTGGCGGGAGGCATCCCCACCAGATAGGTGGCGTTCTGCTTCAGGTTCACCCTTCTATTGTCGAAATCTTTGAGACGCTCGTTAAACACTTTTTCTCGATCTTCGAGAGCCTTCTCCTTCTCCTTGAGCTGCTCGATCAGCTGGGCCAGCTCATCCTCTTTCTTCTTGAGCGCCTGCTCCCGGCTGTCCAGGTCCTGCAGCCGCAGGCCCAGGGCCTCCTGCTGTTTGGCCAAGCGCTCCTTTTCCAGCAGCAGGGGGTCCTCCGCATCCAGCGGCGGCTTGCGGCCGCCAAATAACCCATAGACGGGCGCGATCATCCTGCGGGCGTTGATCAGGCCCAGGTAGTCAAACCAGACCAGCCCGCCCAGCACCAGGGCCGTGATGACTAATAACAGGAGCAAAATCCTGAAACCTACTCCGATTCTTCCCTCGTCCGCCAAGACAGCCTCCCCTTAGACGCCGCTTACCTTGTTTCTCACTTCACGGCCCAGGTTGATCTCGTCCAAGAGCTTGAACGCTTCCTTCTTTTGAGTGGTATAGAAATCGTTTTGCCGGCGCTCCTTGAGCTTTTCCAGCACTTTCTTCTCCCGGGAGACCTCCAGAAACTTCCGCCGGGCCTCCTCGCGGGCCTTGATGCCGGCCTCCAGCTCCTCCTCCAACCTGGCCCGTTGTACCTTCAGGCGCTGGAGGTACAGGTCTCTGGCCAGCAGCAGGGAGAGATCGAGAAACGCCGTGCCCGCCGCGCTCTCCTGGAAGCTCCTCTTGGCTTCCTGGAGCGTTTCTTTTATGCGATTGGAGAGCCGGATGCAGAGACCGCTCTTTTCGGCCAGCTTGATCTGGGCCTCCCGTTCCCTGAAGCTCCTGATCTCAAGCAGTCTCTCGAGCCTGAAGCGAAACCGCCTCATTCGCCAGCTCCTCCTCAGGAATGCTCTTGTTCACGATCGCGCCCAACTTCTGGAAGGTTTCCGTCAAGTTGGATTTCTCCCGGATCCCCTGCACCAGAAAGCTGTTGATTTCGGGCATCTTGACCACCGCCTCATCGATCTCGGCGCTCGTGCCGGCCGCGTAAGCACCCACGTTGATCAGGTCTTCCGCTTCGGCGTAGGTGGCCATCAGTCTCTTCACGGCGGCGGCGCACTCCTGGATCCTCGGTCCAGTGACCTGGAGCGACAGCCTGGAGATGGACTGCAGGACGTCGACGGCCGGGTAGTGATTCTTCTGGGCCAGCCTGCGGGCGAGCACGACATGCCCGTCCAGGATCCCCCGCACGGCATCGGAGACCGGCTCGTCGATGTCGTCGCCCTCCACCAGTATGGTGTAGAAGCCGGTGATGGAGCCCCTGACTGAGGTGCCGCTTCGCTCCAGCAGCTTGGGCAGCTGGGAGAAGACCGAGGGGGTGAAGCCGCGGTTGGCAGGAGGCTCGCCGATGGCCAGCCCGATCTCGCGCTGGGCCCGGGCGAAGCGGGTTACCGAATCGAACATCAACATCACGTCCTTGCCCTGGTCCCGGAAGTACTCGGCGATGGCGGTGGCCACGTAGGCCCCGCGAATCCTGGACAGGGGGGGTTTGTTCGAGGAGGCCACCACTACCACCGATCGCTTCAAGCCTTCCTCCCCCAGATCGTTCTCGATGAACTCCCTCACCTCCCGGCCGCGCTCGCCGATCAGGGCGATCACGTTCACATCCGCCGAGGTGTTTCGGGCCACCATGCCCAGCAGGGTGGATTTGCCGATCCCGCTGCCGGAGAAAATGCCGAGGCGCTGGCCCTTGCCGACCGTGATCAAGCCGTCGATGGCCCGGATGCCGGTGGCGATCTTCTCCCGGATGCGCTTGCGCCTCAGCACGTCCGGGGGGGAGCCGAAGATCGAGTACCAGGCGCAGGAGCCGATGTCCCCCTTACCGTCCATCGGCCGGCCCATGGCGTCCAGGGTGCGGCCCAGCAGCCGCTCGGACACGGGCACCGAGAGCATCTGCCCCATGGCGATCACCGTGTTGCCGACCTCGATGCCTTCCATCTCGTCGTAGGGCATGAGCTGGACGGCCTCCCCCTTGAGGCCCACCACCTCCGCCCATACGATCCCCCTGCCCTTGGGGATGAGAATCTGGCAGAGCTCCCCGATAATGGCCTGGGGTCCCATGGATTCCACCAGCAACCCCTGTACCTTGCTGACATTCCCGGTAAATTTTATCGGATCGAGCGCACCCAGCGCTGAGGCATACTTATCGAAAATTCCCACGCTTCCCCTCCCAGGTTCGGCAGCTTAACCCTCGCCCTTGGAACGGATGGGCATCAGTTCCAGGATCTTCTCCTCGATCTCGTGGAGCTGCGAGGAGATGCGGGCATCGATCTGGCCGAAATCGGTCTCGATGATGCAGCCGCCCCGGTCCACGGAGGAATCCTCCAGGACGGTGATGGATTTGACGTTTTCCACCATCTTCAAGAAATCGTTCATATGGGCCGAGGTGAGCTCCAGATCGGCTAGATTGACCCGGATCACGACCGCGCCCCGGCTCTTCAGCTTGCGCAGGGCCTGCACCACGTTGTTGATCACCACGTTCTTCTGGTTCTCAGAGATGACCTTGATGACCTTCTTGGCGATCAGCAGGACCAGGTTGACCACCTGGGTCTCCGCCTCCTCCACGATCTCGTTCCTCTTCTCAATGGCCGAGGTGATGATCCTTTGCAGGCGTTCGACCAGGCGCTCGACTTCCACCTTGCCCTCCTGGTAACCCTTCTCCAGGCCCTCCCGGGTGCCCTTCTCTCGAGACTCCTCCTCCAGCTTTCCCACCCGCTGCTTGATCTCACCTTCCAGGCTCTGCGCCTGGCCTCTCGCCTCGGTCAGGATCCTCTTGGCCTCGTCCTCCGCTTCCTGGCGGATCTTCTGGGCCTGGTTGTTCTTCCGCTTCACCTCCTCGAAGGCGACCCTCTCTGCTTCCTTCTTGATGGCCTCCGCCTCCTCCTGAGCCTTCTGGATCATGGCGGCCTTCTCCGCCTCCCAGCGGGCCTTGAACTCTTCGGCTTCGCGTCGCAGATCCTCGACGGTGGGACCGGCGTATTCCTCCTCCAGGGGCTCCACCGCAGGGGTTTCCTCCACCTCCACCTTGGGAGGCTCGATGAAGACCTTCCTGGACTGGTACAGGATCTCGTTTGCCTTGAACACGTTCTTTGCCACGGTCCCTACTCCTTACTCCTTACTCCGGCTCACTCTGCCCGGCCCGGCGCCACCGGGCTTCCCTGCCCTGCGCCGGCTCACTCCGCCCGGCCCGGCGCCACCAGGCTTCCCTGCCCTGCGCCGGCTCACTCCGCCCGGCCCGGCGCCACCGGGCTTCCCTGCCCTGCGCCGGACCTCGCCATCCCTGGCTCGGCGCTACACGACCAGCTCGTCCTCGCCTGCTCTGGCCACCACGATCTCTCCCTGCTCCTCGAGCTTGCGGATGATCGAGACGATTTTCTGCTGGGACTCCTCCACGTCCTTGAGCCGGATGGGTCCCATGTAATCCATGTCCTCCTTCAACAGGGTGGCGGCGCGCTTGGACATGTTGCGGAAGATCTTGTCCTGAACCTCCGAATCCACCGCCTTGAGAGCCTTGGCCAGCTCGGTGGTGTCCACCTCGCGCAGGACCTTTTGGATGGCCCGGTCGTCCAGCAGCACGATGTCTTCGAAGACGAACATCCTCTTCTTGATCTCCTCGGCCAGCTCGGGATCGTCCTCTTCCAGCCGCTCGATGATCCCCTTCTCGGTGGAGCGGTCCACCAGGTTCAGGATCTCCACGATGCTTTCCACCCCGCCGGCGGCGGTGTAGTCTTCGGAGGACAGGGTAGAGAGTTTCTTTTCCAGCACTCTCTCCACCTCGCGCAGCACCTCCGGCGAGGTCCGGTCCATGGTGGCGATCCTCTTGGCCACGTCGGACTGCACCTCCGTGGGCAGGTTGCCCAGGATCACCGAGGCCTTGTTCGGCTCCAGGTAAGCCAGGATCAGGGCGATGGTCTGGGGGTGCTCCTGCTGGATGAAGTTCAACAGGTGGGCCGGGTCCGTGCGGCGGATGAAATCGAAGGGCCTCACCTGCAGGGAGCTGGTCAGACGGTTGATGATGTCCACCGCCTTCTGGCTGCCCAGAGATTTCTCCAGCAGCTCCCGGGCGTACTCGATGCCGCCGGTGGAGATGAAGCTCTGGGCCATCATCAGCTCCTGGAACTCCATCAGCACCTGGTCCCGGTCCTCGGGGGTGATGCTCTCGTTGCGGGCGATCTCGAAGGTGAGCTGCTCGATCTCGTCCTCCCGCAGGTGCTTGAAGATCTCGGCGGCAATCTCGTGGCCCAGGGTGATGATGAACACTGCGGCTTTCTGCCGCCCGGTCATCTGCTTCTTGGGCCCCCCCGCTTTGGCCGGCTTGGTGGCGACCTGAGCCGTCGGGGCTGCTTCTTTTTTAGCCATTTCCCTACTCCTCCACTAACCAGGTGCGGATCAGTTGAGCGACATCCTCGGGATGCTCCCGGGCCATGTTGATGGCGTTCTCCTGCATCTCCAGCCTGGCCCTCTCCTCTACGGAAAGCTCGACCTCCACACCTTCCTCCTCGGCCCTGCGCAAGGCTGCCTCGCGCATGGCCTGGTGCTGGCGGGCCAGCTCTTCCTCCTTGAGACGCCTGCGCCGCTCCATCTCCTTGGAGACGAAGCGGTAGGCGACGGCGGTGGCAAAGATGGCTCCCAAGCTAATTATGATTGAAAGCAGGGTGGTCCGCAACTGCCGCGCCCGCCTGAACGCGGCGTCCTCGCTCTCGAACTGGGAGCGGCGGTCGAACTGGAGGTGCTCCACCGTGACCGAGTCTCCCCGGTCGCGGTTGTAGCCGACGGCGTCCTTGATCAAGGCCCCCGCCTTTTTCAAGTCTTCCTCCGAAACGGGGAGGTACTCCCGCTGGATGCTGCCGTCGGGATTGAACATCAGCTGGCCCTTGTCGTTGTACTTCCGCTTCCAGACCCCATCGAGGGCCACTCCTGTGGTGATGCGTTCGATGGCCCAGGGGCTGCGCTCCTCCTGGGTGCTCTTCTTGTTCACCACCTCGTTCTGGATGGTGGAGGTCTTGTCGTACTTTCCCACCAGGTTGGAGAGATCCTTGTAGGCAGGCGGGGTTTGGCCCTCCTGGCCCGGGGGCCCCTCCGGGTTAAAGCCGGTGCCCTGGAAGTGCTCCTCGGTGATCTGTTTGGACAGGGTGATGGAGGGAGCCATCTCGCTCTCGTCGTAGGGCGTGCGGGGGTTGTCCTTCTTCATGGTCACGGGGAAATGCTCTTCCGTGCTCACCGTCTGCTGGCTCATGTCCAGGCCGATGTCCAGCTTGATCACCTGCACGCGGTCCTGGCCGAAGATGCTGCGCAGGGAGTTGAGAATCTCCGCCTTGTACTGCTGCTCCAGGTCCTTCTTGGTCTTGATCTGGCGGTGGGCGATCTCGATGCGGTCCACGTCCTTCAGACCCTCGAAATCGTTCAGCTGGATGCCGTTCTGGTCGGTGATCACGATGTTCTCGTCCTTGAGCCCGGCCACGGCGTACTTGATGAGCTTTTGGATGCCCTCGATCTTCTTGCGGTCCTCCAGGAGGCTCGTGCCCGGCTTGGGGGTGAGGATGACCGAGGCGGTGACAGGCTTTTGGTCTTCCTTGAACAGCTCCGACTTGGGCACCACCAGGGTCACGCTCACCGCATCCACGTCATCCAGGGCCAGGATGTGTTGCTCCAGGCTCTTGGTGATGGCCCGCTGGAGGTTCACGTCGCGCTCGAAATCGGTGAGGGTCCAGCGCTCGATATCGAAGATCGCCCAGGGATCGGTCCGGGGAGGGATCAGGTCCTCCCGAATCAGGATGCCCCTCATCTTCTTGGCGGTTTTGTCGTCGGTCACGTAGACCATCTTGTCCGGGCCGACCTTGTAGACCACCCCCTCCCGGTCCAGGGCCGCCACGATCCTGCCAAGATACGTCTCGTCCTTGATCGGCGTGCCGATCAGGGGCACCATGCTCGGCGCCGAGCTGAAGAGGATGATCAGCACCACGGACAAGATGGCCGCGCCGATGATGGAGAGGAAGATGATCTTCTGGATCGGGGTCCACTTCCCCCACAGCGCCTTGACCTGTTCTAAGAGTTTCTTCAACCAAGCGTTCATTTCCCCTCCCTCGAACGAACGTCCCTGTTCATCGGGCCTGGATCCCTCCTTGGATCCTTACCCCTTAACGGATATTTAAGATCTCATTGTAGGCCCTGATCGCCCTATCGATGATGCCCTTGGCCATGGATAAAGCCAGGTTCGCTTCGGCCAGGGCGATGGTGACATCGTGCACGTTCACAGACTCCGGATCGGTGATCATCTGCCGGCTCAGGTCCTCGCTGCGTAACTGGAGATCGCTGACCCTGTCCAGGGCTTCCAGGAACAGGGTGCTAAAGCTCTTCTCCGCGCTCGGGCCCCGCTGCGGGGCTTCGACCTCGATCCGGCTCGCGGGCCCCCCGCCCAGATGACGGGGATCGGTCCGCCTAAGCTCGATCAGGTGCCCGGTTGCCTCTTGAGGCGATAGCATGGCCATGAATTACCTCCCTATCTCCAGAGCTTTCAGGAACATGCTCTTCGTGCCGCCGATGATCGCCGCATTGGCCTCGTAGGCCCGCGAGGCCGAGATCATATCCACCATCTCGTCCACTACGTTCACGTTCGGGAACTCCACGTACCCTGCGCGCGGCCCGCTTTTGATGGCGTCGGGGTGGCTGGGGTCGTAAACCAGACGGGGCTGGGCGTCGAAGTCCTTGGCGATCTTGACGATCCGCACCCCCCGGCCGATACCTCCATCCAGGTAGTCCGGGAGAAAGGGGCTGCGCCAGTATGGCTGGGAGACCCGGGGCCGGAAGACGACCCGGCTGCGGCGGAAGGGCCCCCCTTCGGTCGTGCGCGTGGTGTTCACATTGGCCAGGTTATTGGCGATCACGTCCAGGCGCGTCCTCTCGGCGGTCAACCCCGTGGCCGCCGTGTTGATGCTGGTGAACAATCCCATTTCTATCCCTCCTACCGCAGCACAATATTGACCAGGCCGAACTGGCTGCCCACCGCCTGGGACATGGTCTGGTAGAGGAGCTGGTTCTGCAGGGCCAGCATGGTCTCCTCTTCAATGTCCACATTGTTGCCGTTGTTCTTCGCCGTAGTCAGGTAATCCAGCACCCGGCGCGGCTGGACGGCCCGGTAGTCCAGGGGTTGGAAGAAGGGGATATGCCGCCGATCCGAGACCAGCTGGAAGGGGGGGATCTCCCTCTGCGAGTCCAGCGCCCTCTTCAGCTGGGCTTCGAAGTTCACCACCGACCGCTTGAAGTTCGGCGTCTCCGCGTTGGCGATGTTGTCGGCGATCACGTTGCGCCGCAGCACGGCCACGTCCATGCTCCGTTTCAGGACATCCAGGGTCTTTCCGAAGCTTCCACCAAAAACCATCTCTTCTTCCTTCTTATGAAAAGCTCTCCAACCAAATTTCGGCATAAAGCCCGGACTTCATAAGACCCCACTAAAGGATGAACCGCGACAGGTCCTGGTTCTGCACGATGTCCCGCAACCTCTCCTCCACGTAGCCCTTGGTGATGCGGATCCTCTGGCCCTTGATGTCCGTCGAGTTGTACGAGACCTCCTCGAGCAGCAGCTCCATGATCGTGTGCAGCCTCCGGGCGCCGATGTTCTCCGTCTTGGAGTTGACCTCCGTGGCAATCTCCGAGATGAGGTCGATGGCCTCCTCCAGGAAGTCCAGCTCCACCCCCTCGGTGCGCAGCAGCTCCACGTACTGCTTGATAAGGGCGTTGCGGGGCTGGGTGAGGATCTGTTTAAAATCTTCTTTCGTCAGCGCCTTCAGCTCCACCCGCAGGGGGAAGCGTCCCTGCAGCTCTGGCATCAGGTCCGAGGGCTTGCTCATATGGAAGGCCCCGGCGGCGATGAACAGGATGTGGGCGGTGTCCACGATACCGTAGCGGGTGTTGACCTTGGAGCCCTCCACGATGGGCAGGATGTCGCGCTGGACCCCCTCCCTGGAGACGTCGATCCCCACCCGGTTGTCCTTGGAGGCGATCTTGTCGATCTCGTCGATGAAAATGATCCCCATCTGCTCCACCCGCTCGATGGCCAGCTCCGCCACCCGTTCCATGTCCACCAGCCTGTCCATCTCCTCAGCGATCAGGATCTCCCGGGCTCGTTTGACGGTAGCCTTCCTGCGCTTCTTCCTCCCGCCGAACAGGCTGGAGAGGTTGCCCAGGTTCACGTCCATCTCTTCCAGGGTGGTCCCGGAGAAGATCTCGATGGCCGGCAGTTGGGTCTTAGTGGTGCTGACCTCTACGACCTTGTCATCCAACTCTCCCCTCAGCAGCTTCTCCCGGAACTTCTCCCGAGTGCCGGTCGCGGCCGGCGATACCCGCGCCCCGGGCTGCCGAGCCCGGGAGGACTGCGGCGGCTTCAACTCAGGCGGCTGCGCGAAATCCGCAGCAGGCTGCGCGAGATCGGCAGCAGGCAGACCGGAGGCCTGGGCCTCCTCCTTAGCCTTGCCGATCCCGGGCAGAAGCAGATCCAGCAGGGCCTCTTCAGCCCTCTTCTCGGCTTCGAGGCGCACGCTCTCCTGCAGCTCGGCCTTCACCATGGAGACGCCTACTGAAACCAGATCCCGGATCATCGATTCCACGTCCCGGCCCACGTAACCGATCTCGGTATACTTGGTGGCTTCCACCTTGATGAAGGGGGCGCCGCAGAGCTTGGAGAGCCGGCGGGCGATCTCGGTCTTGCCCACGCCGGTGGGTCCGATCATGATGATGTTCTTGGGCGCCACTTCGTCCCGCATCTCCGGGGAAAGCCGCTGGCGGCGCATGCGGTTGCGCAGGGCGATGGCCACCGCCTTCTTGGCCTTCTCCTGGCCGATGATGTATTTATCCAGCTCGGCCACGATCTGCTTCGGGGTCAGCTGATCCAGTTCGATTTTCATTCCAGCTCCTCGACCAAGATCTCCGCGTTCGTGTAGATGCAGATGCCGGCGGCGATCCTCAGCGAACGCTCCACGATCTCCCGGGCGTTGAACTCCGTGGCTTCCAGGTAAGCGCGAGCGGCGGCATAGGCGAAGCTGCCTCCCGAGCCGATACCGATGGCCTGCTCTTCCGGCTCCACCACGTCCCCGGTGCCGGAGATCAGGAGCATGTTCTCCCTGTCCGCCACCAGGAGCATGGCTTCCAGGCGGCGCAGGATTCTATCCGTGCGCCAGTCCTTGGCCAGCTCCACGGCCGCCCGCTTCAGGTCTCCGCCGTACTCCTTGACCTTACCCTCGAAACGTTCGAACAGGGTGAAGGAATCGGCCGTGGCCCCGGCGAAGCCGACCAGGATCCTGCCGTCGTAGATCTTGCGGATCTTGCGGGCATTGGCTTTCATGATGGTGTTCCCCAGGGTGACCTGGCCGTCGCCGCCCAGAGCCGTGCGGCCCGCTCGCTTGACCCCCAGGATGGTCGTACCGTGCATATTCTCCATTTCAAACTTCCTTGGCCCTGCGCGCGTGCGGATGGGCCCGTTCGTAAACCTTCTTCAATCTGTCGATGCTCAGATGGGTATAGACCTGGGTGGTGGAGAGGCTGGCGTGACCCAGCAGCTCCTGCACCGCCCGGATGTCCCCGCCCCGGTCCAGAAGGTGGGTGGCGAAGCTGTGGCGCAGCGTGTGGGGGGAAGCGGGTTTCTGGATGGAGGACACCCGCAGCAGATTCTCCACGATCAGCTGGATGCCGCGCACCGTCAGCCGCCTGCCCCTGCGGTTCAGGAGCAGGGCCATGCCCCCCCGCGGGTCGTCGGCGGGGATGTGCGACTTTCTCCTGGAAAGGTAGTCTATGAGCACCCCGGCCGCCTGGCGGCCGATGAACACGAGGCGCTGCTTGCCGCCCTTGCCCGTGATGCGGATCGAGCGGGACTTCAGGTCCAGGTCCTTGACGTCGATCGCCGCCAGCTCGCTCACCCGGCAACCGGTCGAGTAGAGCAGCTCGGCGATCAGCAGGTCCCTCAGGCTCCAGAAATCGGCCGCCGGAGCCGACAGCAGCTCCGCCACCTCACCCTCGAACAGCACGCCAGGAAGCCACTTGCCCGTCCTCAGGGAGCGGATCTGCTTGAAGGGGTTCTGCCCGCCGTACCCGTAGCGCTGCTTGAACCTGTAGTACCCTCTGACGGCGGACAGGGCCCGGTTGATGGAGCGGGAGCTCAGGCCCTTGCGGGTGAGACTGCCGATGAAAGCGCGGGCCCCAGCCTGATCGAGCTCTTCCTCGGCACGCCCGCTCTCGCGCAGAAAGCCTTTGAACAGCTCCAGGTCCCTGCGGTAGGAGCAGAGCGTATGGGGAGAGAGGCGGCGTACCGCTTTCAGGTACTCCAGATACCTCTCAAGCATTTCTGTCCTCCGGCTCCTGGGTATGCAGGTAGTTGCACTGCGGATTGATACAGGATTTATACACCCCCCGCTGTTTGTCCTCTTTCTCCACCAGGAAATATCCGCAGCGAGGGCATTTTAGGGAGGTGGGCTTGAAATGGGTGATGAAATCACACTCCGGGTAGTGGGTGCAGCCGTAGAACTCCTTGCCCCTGCCGCCCTGCCGCCGCCGGGCGACGATCTTGCCGCCACAGCCGGGTCTCGGACAATCCGCCAGCGGGACGGGGCGGGTGCTGCGGCACTCGGGGAATCCCGTGCAGGCCAGGAAAAAGCCGTAACGTCCGAGCTTCTTGACCATGGGGCGGCCGCATTTCTCGCAGCGCTCGTCGGTTTCCTCGTCCAGGACGCCCTTGATGGATTCCAGGGTCTCCATCACATGGACGACCTGAGGTCTGAAGCTGGCGTAGAACTCTTCCACCAAAGCCGACCATTCGGTCTGGCTTTCCTCCACCGAGTCCAGCTTCTGCTCCATGTCGGCGGTAAAGCTCTCGTTGACCAGGTTGGGAAAATGCTGGGACAGCAGATCGCTGATGATCATGCCCAGCTGGGTGGCCACCAGCTGGCGGTTCCTGCGCACCACGTAGTAACGGTCCAGCAGCACCGAGATGATGGGCGCGTAGGTCGACGGCCGGCCGATGCCCTTCTCTTCCAGGATCTTGATGATCGAGGCGTCGGTGTAGCGGGTGGGCCCCAGGGTGAAATGCTGCTCCGAGTGAAAGCGGGAGAAGGCGAGCTCCTCCCCTACCTCCAGGGGCGGGAGCGCCTTCTGCTCCTCCTTGGCCTTCAGCAGCTTCAGCGCCCGCTGGAACCCCGGCTCCACGGTATGCGTGCAGCTGGCGCGGAAGAGGCCCTCCGCGGCCCGGATATCCACCGTCCGGGTCGAGGTCCTGGCGGGCGTCATCTGCGAGGCCACGAAACGCTCCCAGACCAGGGAATAGAGCTTGAACTGATCTTTGTTCAGGTAGGCCTTCATCCTCTCCGGGGTGTTCTCGACATAGGTGGGCCGGATCGCCTCATGGGCGTCCTGGGCCCTGCTGGCCGGGGCGTAGAGGTTCGGCTTTTCGGGAAGCTGCTTGGGGTAATGGGCGCCGATGAAGGAGCGCGCTTCCTCCAGGGCGCTGGCGGCGATGCGGGTCGAATCCGTGCGCATGTAGGTGATCAGGCCGACCCGCCCGGATTCGATTTGTACCCCCTCGTAGAGCTGCTGGGCGATCTGCATGGTCCTGCGAGAGGTGAAGCCGAGACGGGTGGCTGCGGCCTGCTGGAGCTTGGAGGTGGTAAGGGGAGGCTTCGGCCTCAAGGTCTTCTCACTCTCCTTGACCTCCACCACCCGAAAAGAGGCGCCCTTGAGCGCCTCGGTGATCTTCACCACCTGCTCCTGGTTGGAGATGACTGTTTTTTGCCCGCCCAGCTCCACCAGCAGGGCGCGGAAGGAGCCGGACCCCTTATTCAGCTCCGCTTCGATGGTCCAGTATTCCTCGGGCACGAAGGCCGCTACCTCCTTCTCCCGTTCGCAGATCAGCCTCAGGGCTACGGACTGGACCCGGCCGGCAGAGAGGCCGTTCTTCACCTTTTTCCAGAGGATGGGCGAGAGGTTGTATCCCACCAGCCGGTCCAGCACCCGCCGTGCCTTCTGAGCGCTGACCTTGGCCTGGTCGATCTCCCCCGGGTGCAGGACCGCCTCGCGGATCACCAGGGGAGTGATCTCGTTGAACAGGATCCTCTTAACGGGAAGGTTGGGGTGTTTGCGCAGAATGGCATTTTTGATATGGAAGGAAATCGCTTCCCCTTCCCGGTCGAAATCGGAAGCTAGCAGGATCTGATCCGCCTTGCCAGCCTGCTGCTGGAGCTCGCGCAGGATCTTGGCTTTGCCCCTGACGGTGATGTACTCGGGCTCGAAGCCGTGCTCCACGTCGACGCCGAGCCTTGATTTCGGCAGATCGAACAGATGCCCCATGGAGGCCGTCACCGTATAGCCGTCCCCGAGATACTTCTGGATGGTGTTTGCCTTGGCCGGGGACTCCACGACCAGTAAAGTCTTTTTTCCGTTGTCTCTCATGTCCGCCTCTTCAAGTAAAGCATTCCGTTGCAGTGTGCCAGCCTTCCGGCCAGCTCCAGCTCCAGCTGTCTGGCCAGAGGGGGGGGAGCCAATTCCGGCTCTGGCTCCTCAGCTTCCCATCCCCATTCGGCCAGGATCTGCTCTGCGCGGCGAACGGCTGGCGCGCCGCTGCAGTGCAGCCTCCGGGTCCCCTCGCCCGCCACGCCCTCCAATCCCACCTCGTGCACTAGGAGATCCCGTCCCTGTTCCAGGGCGTAGTCCGCAGTGATCAGGGCGCCGGAGTGTTCCGGAGCCTGGATCACCACCACCGTCCTGGCCAGGCCGCTGATGATTCGGTTGCGCGCCGGGAAGTGATACGCCAGGGGAGGGGTCGCGGGGGGATACTCGCTCAGCAGGCAGCCCCCCTGGAGCAGGAGGCGCCGGGCCACCTCAACACTCCCCCTGGGATACACCTCGTCGATACCGTTGCCAAGCACCGCGATGGTCACCCCGCCCCCGGCTAAACTGCCCCGATGGGCTTCCGAATCGATCCCCCGGGCCAGCCCGGACACGGTGGGAACGCCCCGTTCGGCCAGAGCGAGGCCCAGAGCGAACGCCTCGCTCCGCGCCTTCCCCGTCGGCCTGCGGGTCCCCACGATCGCCACCAGGGGCAGGGAGGGATCCGGCAGCCTGCCGCGGTAGAAAAGGACCAGGGGCGGGTCGTAGATCTCCTTTAGCTGGGGAGGGAAATCAGCATCCGGGTAAAAGGTGCAACTAATCCCCCCCGCCGTCAAGTGTTTTTGGTCCGCGCGGGCGCCCTCCAGGGCTTCCCCGGGCTTCCAGCCGCGGGTGCGCAGCCGGCGGCCCAGGAGCTTCTCCAGCTGTCCCAGGCTCAGGGAAAACAAGCGCTCTCCCGCGCCGCATAACTCGGCCAGGAGCAGCTTCTCCCGCGCTTTCAGGAACTCCAGACGGTTGAGGGCTAGTAGTACCAGGGGATCACTGGCTGCCATGGAGCTCCGCCTCGATGCGCTTGATGTTATCCTGGGCCTCCTGCCGCTGCCTTTCCACGTTGGTCGCCTTCATGACCGCCTGGTACTGTTTCAGGGCCTCTTCCAGCCTGCCCAGCCGGTAGTAGAGGTTGCCCAGCAGCGACATGGCCGCGATGTTCTTCTTTTCTTTCTGCAGTATCATGAGCAGCGGCTCCTCCGCCTCCTCGGGCCTGTCCAGCTCGAAGACCAGGAGCACGGACAGGCCATAGAGGGCGTCCGTGTAGGCCGGCTGCAAATCCACCGCCCTCCGGTACAGGGACTCGGCGCGCTGCAGCCAGGCCGCCCGCTCGGCTGTTTCGACCTGGGCCTTGGCCACCCGGGCGGCGCACACCCCGCTGAGGTAGAAGAGGATGGAGTTCTCCGGGAAAACGGCGATGGCCTCTTGCAGGCTCCTGTAGGCCTCCAGGTACATCTGCGACTGCATGAAGCGCGCCGCCAGCATCTTGTAGTAGACGCCGAGCTGCTCGGTGGACCTGGCCCTCTTCTCTACCTCCTGCTGATAACGCTGGATATCCTTCTTGAGCGCTTCGATCTTCTCTTTGGAGACCTGCTGGCCCTTGTATTCGGTCTCTTCCATGGCCTTGAGGTTCTCGCTGTAGAAACCCCTGTCCCGTGAACAGGCAACAGGGATCAGGGCGAGAGCGATCAGGGGCAGGATGCGGCGCAGGCGGCTCATTTCCTCCTCCCAGAGAAGGAAACACCGCGAAGGCAGCCCGCGCTTCTAAGCCCGGGGGTGAAACCGCTCATGATACCTCCTCAGCGCCTCCTCCTTCACATGGGTATAGATCTGGGTGGTGCCGATGTCCGCGTGGCCCAGGAGCTCCTGTACGGCGCGCAGATCGGCGCCCCCGGCCAGCAGATGGGTGGCGAAGGAATGCCTCAGGGTGTGGACCTTTCCCTCCAGCCCCGCCCGCCGGTTCGCCTCCTGGAAGCGCTTCCACATCCCCTTCCTGGACAGGCCCCGTCCCAGGTGGTTGATGAACACCCTGTCTACCCTCCGGTTGCGGTGGACCAGAAGGGGCCTGGCCTCGCTCAGGTAGCGGCGCAGCCAGAAGCGTGCTTGCTCTCCCATGGGCACCAGGCGCTCCCGGTTGCCCTTGCCCACCACCCGCAGCAGACCCTCGCTCGGGAAGAGGCGGTCCAGGGTCAACTCCACCGCCTCCGAGACCCGCAGGCCGCAGGAGTAGATCAGCTCGAACAGGCAGCGGTCCCGGATGCCCAGGGGCCGGGAACAGTCTATCGCCGCGAGCAGGCGATCGATCTCTTCGGCCGAATAGACCGCCGGGATCTCCCGCACCACCCTGGGGCTCTCGAGCAGCTCGGCTGGATTGGAAGCCAGCCAGCCTTCCTGGGTCAGGAAGGCGAAGAAGGCGCGCAGGATGCTCAGGATCTTGGCGGTGGTCCTGGGGCTGATGCCTTCCAGCTGCCTCTGAATCAGATACTGCACGAGATCCCCCGGGCTCGCCTTGCGGATCTCCACGCCCTCCTCCCCCAGGCTGGACAGCAGCCTGCGGGCTTCCTGGTAGTAGGCGGAGGCCGTGGCGGGAGAGCAGCGGGTTTCGGCGGCCAGGTACTCCTGGTAGCGGTTGAGGAGGGAATCATCCATGGGAGGGCTTCAGGACTCCCCCTGGCCGCCGAACTTTCTCTCTCTCAGGATGGTGGGCACGTTGAGGTCCGTGTCGGCCGAGTTCCTGCCCGCCAAGAACTCCCCCACCGCCTTGCCGGCCACCCCTTTGCGCATCTTGAGCCACTCGTCGTAGGAGATGATCTCGCCGTTCTGCTTCTCCAGGCTCTCCAACTTCTCGACCTTGGGTCTCTCCCGGTTGAAGCCGGTGGCGATCACCGCGACCTTGATCTGATCGTTCATGGCGGGCAGGATGGTGTTGCCCGCGATAATCATGGCGTCGCTGTCCGCGCTGGCGGTGATGATCTTCAGCACCTCCTCGTACTCCGACAGGCAGAGGTCGTTGCCCCCGGTCACGTTGACCAGGATGCCCCTGGCTCCCTCGATGTGGGCGTCCTCCAGGAGAGGATTGTTAATGGCATTGGTGGCCGCGTCCACGGCCCGGTTATCCCCGGAGCCGATGCCGATTCCCATCAGGGTGTCCCCGTTGCCCTTCATGATGGTCCTCACGTCTGCGAAATCGATGTTGATCTCCCCTGGCTCGGTGATCAGGTCCGAGATACCCTGAACGCCCTGACGCAGCACGTCGTCGGCCATCAGAAAGGCTTCCTTGATCGGGGTCCTGCGCTCCACGATCTTGAGCAGGTACTGGTTGGGGATCACGATCAGGGTATCCACCTCCTGCCGGAGCTTCTGGATCCCTTCCTCGGCCAGGACCATCTTCCGCTTGCCCTCGAAATCGAAGGGTTTGGTCACCACCGCCACGGTCAGGGCGGAGAGCTCCCGGGCGATCCTGCCCACGATGGGCGCGGCGCCGGTGCCCGTGCCTCCGCCCATGCCGGCGGTTATGAACACCATGTCCGCTCCCTGGAGCACGTCCCGGATCTTTTCCTCGTCCTCCAGGGCCGCCTTCTGGCCGATCTCGGGGATGCCGCCCGCCCCCAGCCCGCCGGTGAGCTTGGCGCCCAGGCCCAGCCTGATCTCCGCCTTGGACATCTGCAGGGCCTGCTGGTCCGTGTTGGTGGCGATGAACTGGACGTTCTTCAGCCCGGCGGCGATCATCCTGTTCACAGCATTGCTGCCCCCGCCGCCAACCCCGATGACTTTGATCTGAGTTGAGTTATTCTGCCTCTCTTCGCTTAGTTCAATGGTCATGTTCCCCCCCCAAGAAAAGCGTATTGAAGGATCAATGCACGGTGATCAAAAAAACTCCTTGAACCAGGTTCTCATCCGATCCCAGACGCTGGAGAAGGTCCGCTCGCTGGAACTGGTGTCCATATACTCGATCTCCTTTTTAGCCTCTCCGTACAGCACCAGACCCACCCCGGTGGCGTAGATGGGATTGTAGTACTCGTCCACCATCCCGCCCAACTTCAGAGGATAGCCGATGCGGGCGGGAAGATTCAGGATCTCCGAGGCCAGTTCGGCGGTTCCCGGCAGCAGAGACCCTCCTCCCGTCAGCACGACCCCCCCTCCAAGCAGCTTCAGGTAGCCCTTGCGGCCGATCTGCTCCTTGATCATGCCGAGGATCTCGGCCATGCGCGGCTGGATGATCTCGGCCAGCTCCCGCCGCAGCATCTTCTTGGGCGGCCTGCCTCCGACCCCCGGAACGCCGACTACCTCGTCCTCCTGGATCAGGGGCAGATAGCAGCAGCCCGCTTCCTTCTTCAAGCGTTCCGCCGCCTCCACGGGGGTCTTCAGGACGATGGAGAGGTCGCTGGTAACCTGGTCCCCGCCCACGGTGAGGACCTCGGTGTGGTAGGGGGCGCCCTCCAGGTGCACCAGCACGTCCGTGGTCCCTCCACCCATGTCAAGCAGCAGGACCCCGAGCTCCTTCTCGTCGTTGGTCAGCACCGCCTTGGAGGAGGCCAGGGGCTCCAGGACGATGTCGCTCACCTTGAATCCGGCCCGGTTGACGCATTTGACGATGTTCTGGGCCGAGGTAACGGCGCCGGTGATGATGTGCACCTCCGCCTCAAGCCTGACCCCGATCATACCGATGGGGTTCTTGATCCCGCCCTGATCGTCCACGATGAACTCCTGGGGGATGACGTGGAGAACCTCCCGGTCCATGGGGATGACGATCGCCTTGGCCGCGTCGATCACCCGGTCCACATCTTCCCGCACGATCTCCCTTCCCCTGCCCGTGACCGCCACCACCCCCCGGGAGTTGATGCCCTCGATATGCCCGCCGGCGATCCCGGTGTACACGGCGCCGACTTCCCTGCCGGACATCATCTCCGCCGCCTCCACCGCGTTGAGGATGGAGCGTACGGTGCTCTCGATATTGATCACCACCCCCCGTCGCAGCCCCCGGGAAGGGTATACGCCGACGCCGGTAATCTCGAGCTGGCCGTTCTCGTTGTGCCCCCCGATGATCACGCATACCTTGGTGGTACCGATATCCAATCCCACAATCAGGTCATCCACTGCCACGCGCTCAATCCTCCTTGATTCGATAAACCACTTCCCCGGTGCGAAAGTCCAGCTCCTTGATCTTCGCCTCCAGGCCTTGCGTCCGTATGAGGTCCAGGAGCATGACCGTGTACTGCAGGCTCTTGCCGTCCAGCCTGCTCAGCCTGATCTTGACGGGATAGCAGAGCGTGCTGAGCAGCAGCTCGTAGCCCGCGACAGCCCTGGGGATCACCTTGAGCTCGGAGAGGAGCCCGTACAGCTCGGGATGGGACTTCTTCAGGCTCTGGAGCTCCAGGAGCAGCGGCCGGAGCATCTCCGGCAGCCGCACGCCCTCCTTCAAGGTGGCGAACTTCAATCCGGTAAGGATGAGAAGATCCCTTTCCGCGACGGCGGGGCCAATCTGGGTCACGACCCCTTCCTCGTCGATGGCGGCGGGCACGCTGCTGCCCTCCCAATCCACCAGGGCGAGGGCGACGGGCTCGCGCCCTTGCAGGACGATGCTCAACGTGTCCGGGAACACCTTTTCCACCGCCGCCCCCTTGATCAGGGGATGGCTCTGCAGCCGCTGTTGGACCTCCTTCAGGTTAAGGCTGAAATAATACTCCTTTTCCTGTATCCCGGCGATACTCAAGACCTCCTGCCTGGAAAGGCTGATGTCGCTCTTGACCTGGATGTTGCGGATGAGCAGGCGGGGAGAGACGACCAGGTGGAAGATCAGCTGGGCGGCGAAGAACAGGAATAGGAGCCCGATGAGCAGCCAAAGAAGGCGGTTCACGATGAGCTCGCCCCGGGATACCTTGGGCCTGCGGTAAATCAGCGCTTCAGACACGGGAAAGCCTCCTCGGATTCTCCTCCCCGCGGGAGAGATTAATCAGAAGCCCGCACATCAGCAGGGTCACCAGCATGGCCGAGCCTCCGGCGGAGAAGAAAGGCAGGGGAACGCCGGTCACGGGAACCAACCCCGTCGCCACCATGACGTTCATCATGGCCTGCAGAAAGATCGTGGAGGTGATGCCGGCCCCCAGATAGTAAGAGAAGCTGTCGGGGCTGTTCAGGGCGATCCGCAACCCCCGCCAGGCGAAGAGGACGAAGAGGCTCAGCACGAAAACGGCGCCGACGAACCCCGCTTCTTCCCCCAGGACGGCGAAGATGAAATCCGAATGGGCCTCGGGAAGACCCCCCAGCTTCTTCATGCCCCTGCCCAGACCCCGGCCCCAGAACCCGCCATTCACGAAGGCGGAGCGGGCGGCGATCAGCTGAAAGGCGGTGCCTTCGGGGTCCATCAGGGGATTTATGAAAGCGATCAGCCTCCGCACCCTGTGCTCCTGGGTGAGGAGGAGGAAGCCGCTTACGGGCAACACCGCCAGGCCCAGGGGGATGAAATAGAGCATGGGGATATTGGCCAGGAAAAACATCTCGCCGGCGATCAGGAGGATGAAGAGCGTGTTGGAAAAATCGTTCTGGAGATAGATCAGCACGGCGAATAGAAGCACGATGATCAGCGGCGGCAGGATGGAGTTCACCCAATCACTCATCTGCTCCTGCTTCTTGGCGAAGATGAGGGCCAGGTAAAGGATGAGGGCGAACTTGACCAGCTCCGAGGGTTCGAAGGATAGGCCCAGAAAAAAGATCCAACGCCGCGCCCCCAGGATGGGGATGCCGATCCCGGGAACCAGGGGCAGGATGCTCAGGATCAGGGAGGCGAGCAGGATGTACGGGCTGGCCTGCTTGAACATCTCCACAGGGGTGCGGGCGGCCACGAAGCCGACGGCGCAACCCAGGGCGATCCACAGCAGCTGGCGCTTGAACAGGTACAGGGGGTCGCCGAACTTCCTCTGCGAGAAGTAGTTGGAGGCCGAGAAGAGCACGGAAATCCCCATCCCGAGCAGCAGGATCAGCGTGACCAGAAGCAGGAAATCCCCTGATTTTTTCTCGATCCTCTCCAAAATCTCCTCCTCGCCCCTCTACTGGATCTTCAGGGTGGAAAGGCTCAGCAGGGCGAACAGCCCTCCCAGGATCCAGAAACGGATCACAACCTTGCTCTCGTTCCAGCCCATGAGCTCGAAGTGGTGGTGCAGCGGCGCCATCTTGAACACGCGGGTCCTGGTGGCCTTGTAGCAGAGCACCTGGATGATCACGGACAGGGCTTCGATGACGAACACTCCCCCGACGATGATGAGCAGGATCTCCTTCTTGATGATCAGGGCAATGACGCCTATGACCCCTCCCAGGGAGAGACTGCCCGTGTCGCCCATCATGATCTCGGCCGGATGGGCGTTAAACCAGAGGAAACCTACCGCGGCTCCGACCAGGGCCAGGCAGAAGACGGTTATTTCCCAGCCCTGCTTGATGTAGGGGATCTGCAGGTAGCCGGCCCAATCGGCGCGGCTGGTGACATAGGAGAGGATGGCGAAGGAGATGCCCGCCATGATCACCAGCCCGGTGGCCAGGCCGTCCAGCCCGTCGGTGAGGTTGACCGCGTTGGAGGCCCCTACCAGCACGATGACGGCGAAAGGCACGTAGAAGTAGGACATGTCGAGCAGCGGATACTTCAGAAAAGGCACGTACAGGAGGGTCGTCTGCGTGTTGCGCTGGAGGAACAGCAGGGTCACGATGAACAGGGAAAGCGCCGTCTGGCCGGTGAACTTGATTCCGGCCCGCAGACCCAGTGCGTTCTTTTTGAAAGTCTTCAGGTAATCGTCCACGAAGCCGATCAAGCCGAAGCCGATGGTGGAAAGCAGCAGGATCCAGGTATAGGGATTGCCCAGATCCTGCCAGAGCAGAACGGAGACGACGATGGCCAGAATGATCAGGATCCCTCCCATGGTCGGGGTCCCCGATTTGGCCAGGTGGGTCTTGGGACCGTCCTGGCGGATCTCCTCCCCGGCTTTCATCTCTTTCAGCTTGCGAATCAGCCAGGGGCCGCACAGGAAGGTGATGAGCAGGGCGGTAAGAGAGGCATATACGGAGCGGAAGGTGATGTACTGGAAGACGTTGAAAAAGGTGAAGTACCTGACCAACGGATAAAGGAACTTTAGCAGCATACCCCCCCTCCCGAACCCTGCAGAATGGGGAGGAGACGCTCGAGCTCCACGCCCCTCGAGCCCTTAAGCAGAACCAGGTCTCCCGGGCGGATGAGGTCCCGCACCCAGGCGCGGAGGGTATCGAAGTCGTCCGTCCAGGCGCTGAATCCGGGGAAACCCTCCCCCTTGAGCGTCTCGGAGGCGGGCTCCATCTCTGCGCCGAAGAGCAGGAGCGCATCCAGGCCCGAGTGGGCGGCCAACCTTCCGGTGCGGCGGTGACCGTCCGCCTCCTGCTCGCCGAGCTCGAGCATGCTCCCCAATATGGCGACCTTTCTGCCCCGCCATTCCAGGGCGCGCATGAAATCAAGCACCTGGGCCACCGAGTCGGGGTTCGAATTGTAACAGTCCAGGAGCACGGTGACCGGGCCCTTGAGGATCTGGGAACGGCCGAACAACGGCCGCACCGACTCGAGGCCCATCTTTATTTTATTTTTGTTTATCCCCAACTCTACCGATACAGATACCGCAGCCAGAGCGTTCACAAGGTTGTGCGCTCCAAAAAGAGGGAAGCGGACCTGGAGCCCCTCCCAGTGAACGGTTGTGCCGTCCAGCCCCAGCGTCTCGCTCCACCTGTATCCCGGTGTGGTGCGCGGTCCGAAGGCAATCACCTTGCCCCGGGCTCCGGCCGCTAAATAATCGAAAAACTCCTCATCCTCGTGCAGGAAAGCCTTCTCCCGGCCACTGAAAGCGTTGAAGATCTTGCGCTTCTCGCGGGCGATAGCCTCCCGGCTGCCGAGAAACCCGATATGGGCGCTGCCGATGTTGGTGATGAGGGCCAGCTCGGGCCGGACCATGCCGGCCAGGAGGTCCATTTCCCCCGGGTGGTTTATGCCCATCTCGAAAACCGCGTAGCGGTGGTCCTCCCGAACCCGCAATGCCGCCAGGGGCAGGCCGATCTCCGAGTTGAGGTTCCCCTCGTTCACCGCCGCGTTCCCCTCTTGGCCGAGAATGGAGCCCAGGATCTCCTTGGTGGTCGTTTTTCCGTTGCTGCCGGTGATCCCGATCCTTAAAACCCCCTTCAGCCGGCCCAGGTGGTAAGCTGCCAGGTCCTGGAGCGCTTTCAGGGGATCCGCCACGAAAAAGCCCCAGGCCCCCGAGCGTTTTGCCAGCTCCAGCGGGGAGCCCTCCACCCGCCGGCTTTGAGAGGAAGCGGCCACGAAACCGGCCGCTCCCCGGCTCAGGGCGTCCTCCAGGTATAGGTGCCCATCCGTGCGGGAACCGGGCAGGGGAAAGAAAAGGCTTCCCGGACCCGCGGCGCGGGAATCCGTCACCGCCTCCCGCATCTCCAGGCTGCCCCTCTGGATCAGGACCGCCCCGGTGACCTCGAGGATCTGCTCCGCGGTGAACAGACTCTGGCGCAGAAGGGTCTTACTCAACCTGGTCCCTGCCCTTCCCCACCACGACCTTGATCAGCCTGGAGGAATCAATCTTGGCCAGGCCGAGGGTTCTTTCGGCCAGAGTTTCGATCCGCGCCGGGGAGCTGAAAACGGCCAGTCCGGCCAGGAGCTGCTTGTTTTTTTCCAGCCAATCTTTCTGCTCCTCCTCCATCCTCCTGATCTCGGCGCTGAGCCGCTCATAGCGGTAGCCCTGCCAGGAGTTTAGAAAAATCAGGCTCAGCATGAAGCCCAGCACCAATAAGAGCAGCAGTTTTTTTCCTCTCATCATGCGCTCAACTTCTCCGCGACTCTCAGCTTGGCGCTGCGGGAAGCCGGATTACGCTCCAGCTCCACGGCGGTGGCGGAGAGCGGTTTCTTGGTCAGTATCGCGAGCTCGCGCTTTCCCCCACATTGACAGATCGGCCAGTTCGCAGGACAGGTACAGGACTTATTGCGTTCCCGGAAGAAACCCTTGACGATCCGGTCCTCCAAGGAGTGAAAGGAGATGACTCCCAGGCGCCCCCCGGGCTTGAGCAGGCGGAAGGCGTCCGCCAGGGATTCCTGCAGACGTTCCAGCTCACGGTTGACGGCGATGCGCAGGGCCTGGAAAGTGCGGGTGGCGGGGTGGATGGAGCCGTAGCGCCGCTGAGCAGGCACGGCCCTGCGCACCAGCTCCGCCAGAGCGCCGGTGCTGGTGATGGGAGACCTCTCCCGTTCTTCCACGATGCGCCGGGCGATCCTCGCCGCCATCCCCTCTTCCCCGTATTCGAGCAGGATCCGCCTCAACTCGGCTTCCGAGCAGCGGTTGACGATGTCCGCGGCCGTCGGCTCTCCCTCCCCGGCTATCCTCATATCCAGCGCCTCCTCCCTTTTAAAGGCGAAACCCCGCCCGCTCCGCTCGTAATGGAACATGGAGATCCCCAGGTCGAAGAAGATCCGCTCCGGCCTGCGCTCGAGCCTCTGCTCGTAGTCCCGGAAAAAATCCGTGAACCAGGCCTGGAACAGCCTGACCCTGTCCCCGAAGGGCCGCAGCCGCTGGCGGGCCTCTTCCAGGATCGATACATCCGCGTCCACCCCATAGACCGTCAAACTGGGAAATTTCCGCAGAAAGGCCTCGGCATGCCCCCCCTCACCCACCGTGGCATCGATCAGCAGGGCGTCCCCAACCGCTGGCTCAAGAAGGGATAAAACCTCGTTCAACAGAACAGGTGTGTGGACGCTCATGGCTGCTCGCATTAGAGGGCGATCTTGTTGCCTATCTCCTCGGCCGCCTCTTTGAATTTCGCCTCGTTTTCCTCCAGATATTTAAGATACGTTTCCCCGTCCCAGATCTCCAGGTACCGGAGCATGCCGAGGATGACGCACTCCTTCTTCAGATCCGCGTATTCGCGCAGCGTGCTGGGGATGGTGATCCTGCCCGAGCGGTCGATTTCGGTGTCCTGGGCCGGGGCGATGATCCGCCTCTGGATCAGCCTGGCCCGCGCCTGGAACACGGAGGTGGAGCCGATCAGGCTCTGGGAGACGATCTTCCATTCTTCATGGGTGAAGAGCCAGAGGCACTGGTCCACCCCCCGGGTGAGCACAATGGTATTGCCGTTGATCTCCGTCCTGATGCGGGAAGGGATCATCAGACGGCTCTTCTCGTCCAATGAATAACGGTATTCACCGGTAATCATGGCTCACTCTACCACTTTTTTGTTTCATCTCCCCACTTTTTCCCACTTTAATACTACCTATAATACCTCCACCGGTGCTTGTCAACCATCTTTTTTTCTATAATAGAATAATTTGGCGCTTGCGGGATGCAAATAAGGCTTAACCTTTGTTCAGTATCGGGCCGATTGACGCGCCAGCCAGAAATATGTATCCTGGAGGACAGCGGGAATACAGGATGTCTTTATACAGGGTTCATTTTAAATGGAAGAATAAGGACATACAGCTCACGGCCAAGAGCCTGGACCTCACCCATCCCTACTTCGTTTCGATCAAGGACCTCGTGTTCTCCAAAGAGCAGAAGCTCATCATCAACCCGTCAGAGGAAGACATCCATCGCGCCTTCGGCAACTCCAACCACCTGATGATTCCCTTTCAGACGGTTTCCCTCATCGAGGAACTCAATAAGGACCAGGAGAGCCGCATCATGCCCTTCTCCATCGTGGAGACGAGCGAGGAGGAGAGCAGCAGCGAGACGGATGGCTGAGACCACCGTGCGGATATTCGCGCCGAGGAGGATTGAACGATGTTTCTACACAAAGAGCTTTCGAAAGATGAAATCGTGCTGCAGATCGGCGGCCCTCTCAACGGAGAGCCCGCCAGCGAGTTCCAGAAGCACCTGGAGGAGCTGGCCGCCGGTCCTCACAAGACCATCACCCTTAATCTCAGCGAGGCCAGCTCCATCAATTCATCCTGCATTGGCAAGATCCTGCTCTTCCGTAAGAAGCTGGTGGAGCAGGACCGTACGATCCGCATCAAGGGCTGCAGCGATTCTCTCTACAATACTTTCCAGCTGATCAAATTCGACAAGCTGATCAGCATCGAAAAATAGCCCGCTAGTCGGCAAAGACCCGGTAGTCGATATCCGGGAAGAGATTGTTCTTCCTCTCCAGTCTCAACAGCCACTCGTGATCAAAGTGGTTCACCAGCAGGGAATCGTAGATGCGCGTGAAGTTGTGGATGTGCTCCCGGATGCGCTTGACCGCGTAGGCAACGGTGGTGCCCATCTTCATGATGAAGGCCCAGTCCGAGGCCTGGGACAGGAGAACCTCCCTGGCCGCCTGGTTGAGGGCCCGCCTGCGGATACCCTTCTCGTTGGGAAACCTCTTGATCAGCTCGACCAGGCGCTGGGTGGCCTTGTGCAGGTGGGGGTAGACCCAGTGGTTGCTGCCGTCCAGCCAGACCTCCGCATAGCCGTTGTTGCCCCAGCTGGAGAAAGAGGGCGTGGCCACCTGGTTCTCCTTGTAACGGGCCAGGTAATCCCCGGGGCTGAGCAGCTCGAGCCGATCGGAAACCTGGGAGGCCCTGCGCAGGAGGGTTTCGATCCACTCCGGCCCCTCGAACCACCAGTGCCCGAAGAGCTCCGCGTCGTAGGGACAGACGATGAGGGGGGGCCTGTCCATCCAGGGACCCAGGCGCTTGACCTGCTCGAGCCTGGAGCTGAGGAAATGATCCGCATGCTCCTGGACCTTCCTGAGGGCCAGCTCGCGGTTATATAGGCTCTTTTGCTCCGTGCGACCGGTGATGGCGTAGTATTTGATGCCGGTGTTGACCCTTACCCCCCCCGTCTGGATGAAGGGTTCCAGCTGCTCCAGGGGCAGGTCGAAGCCTATGTCCCGGTAGAACTCCCGATAGACGTGGTTTCCCGGGTAGCCCTCTTGGGCCGACCAGACCGCTTTGGAAGACTCTGGATCCCGGCCGAAGGCGGCTACCTGATTCGGGCAGCACAGGGGAGCGTAGAGGCCGCGCACCGGCCTTTTATCGGCGTAGAGAATGCCATGGGCTTCGACGAAGAAGTACTTCAGCCCGTTGGAGGCCAGGAACTGCTCCAATCCCGGGTAATACCCGCACTCCGGCAGCCAGATCCCCTTGGGAAGCGAGCCGAAGCTATGGTAGTGGGATTGGACGGCCACGTCGATCTGGGCCTTCACCGCCTGGGGCACCACCTGGAACAGGGGAAGGAAGCAATGGGTGGCGCTGGAGGTGATAAGCTCGATGCAGCCCTGTTCCTCGAAACCCTTGAGCGCCGAGATAAGGTCGCGCCCGTAGGTGAGCGTGAACCGGTGCAGGCTTTCCTCGAGCCTCTCCAGATACATTCTGGCCAGGGTATTGAAGCCGGCATCGCCGCGGGTGCGCTCCGCCTCGCTGCGGGCCAGGCGGGCGAGACGTTCCAGATGCAGCACGTACCTTTCCCGCAGCAGGGGGTCACCCAGCATGGCCGCCAGGGTGGGCGACACGGAGATGGTCAGGCGGAAGGGCACACCGTCAGCTTTAAGCCTTTCAAAAACTCCCAGCAGGGGCAGATAGGTTTCGGTGATGGCTTCAAAAAGCCAGTTCTCTTCCAAAAAACGCTCGTATTCAGGATGCCGGACAAAGGGCAGGTGGGAATGGAGCACCAGGGAGAGATAGCCTTCCGCCATCATCCAATCCTGGAGATGATGCGCTGGGGGATCGCATCGGCGCTGGACAGCAGCTGGAGGGTCTCCACGTCGGTGAGGTAGGGGGCGATATCCACTGCAACGCCGGCATCGGAGAGTGAGC
>Ga0315280_10002176_pt1 | contig 32112 bp, 23 predicted proteins | sample YL17G06_40_MG_FD_203697 | JGI IMG/M metagenome (GOLD analysis project Ga0315280, IMG submission 203697) | Sediment microbial communities from Yellowstone Lake, YNP, Wyoming, USA - YL17G06_40 | ecosystem: Environmental > Aquatic > Freshwater > Lake > Sediment | place: USA: Wyoming | collected... | reverse complement strand
GCTATGCCTTCGCCTGAATTAAAATAAGCAACCGGACCACCACCTTGCCAGTCTTCTACATGAGCCTCAATAAACACAGCCTTTTTCATGTCGGGCGAGACTATGACATCAAATTCTTTCTTAAGCTCTGCAACCATCTCATCGGCTTTGCCTGCTTTCCCAAGCTCATTTGCCTTTGAGAGCACTTGAAAAGTTCTGGTGGGGAAAATGTGAAGTTTGGCTATCCATCCTTCCTTACCCTCAAATTTGATTTTTACCCAGTGATAACCATCTTGTAATGTCCAATTCTCAAACCAATCAACACTAACCCTGTCGTTCTTTTCCAGCACTGCAACAGTTTTGGTACTGATGCCTGCCGACTCCCGGACATTTAGCTTATCCACCCACACCGTGTAATCACTCTCATCTTCATCTGCAATTGATATGACAAAAAGCATCAAAAGGACAAACAAGAATGCACGAGAAAACATACGAATTCCTCCTTTAAGGCAGCAGCGCTTCCTCCAGGAACTTCACCATCTTGGGGTAGGCATCCAGGCGGTTCTTGTGCTTGCTGAGATCAAAATGCATCTATCCATCGCTTTCCCCAGTCTCAACATATTGGTTGGCATATTTAATGTAGAAAGACGATGCAGTCAGTATTGACGGCGCTGCTTCGTCGGGGATAAGTTTCACTTCCGGCACGCTTTTATTTGCGTTTTGATTCTTCCTGAGCGTGCTTACATCAGCCTTGAGGATGCTACTTGATTTACCACTTTCCAGGTTGCCGAGCATTAATGCCGGCAGGAATACGCTGTGGAATTCTCCAATATCCGTCGGGTTTTCCATCTTAAGCCAGAGGATAGTAAGGTCATCAACCAGGGCATATTCGCTTCCTGAAACTGAATTAAAATGAGTGACCTTCTGGGTCTTTGTGTCATAACAGAACAGAGTGTTCATGGAAGAGATAGGCACGAGATCAAGTATGAATCTGGAGTCAGCAGTCCAACGCTCGCTTTTATTGAACCACTGATGATAGCCCAAGACATCTTTTAGCCCGGCGTTTGCACAAAAATACAATATAGGTCCAACTATGTCATTTGGGACTAAAACCTGAATCACGGCTTTTTTACCGTCCGGTGATGGAACAATCGTGGAATCGGTGTTTATTGTTTTGCCAATCCTCACTAATTCAGCCATCATATCGGCATTTTTACCAGCTTTTCCCAATTCGTCTGCCTTGCGGAATTGATCGTAAATTTGCTGTGGCAGGAGAAACTTCTGGGCAACCCAACCGCTTTTTTTGTTTTTAATATCCATGAATTTTATCCAGGTAGAACCGCTTGCTTCGTGTGTTTGTTCAGACCTGTCAATCACCAGCATGTCACCCTTCAACAATGTTTGCAGCGAATCAGAGCCAGCACTGGGAGTAACACGAAGATTGAGTTTATCAACCCAAACGATATAGCGATCCGCAATATCTGAATCATCAATATAGGTTTGTGGAGCCGGTGTTTGCTCTGCGGTTTCTTGGGGGACAGGTTTAGGTTCGCTACTGCAACTGTTTAATATTACAAAAGCCACTGCTACATTAAGAATAGCTAATATCCTCATCATTGCCTCCTTCGGTTGTATAGCCTGAGACTCAATTAATTAAATATTTCTAATCGTCCCCTTTGATTTTACCCTCAAACCTTCCCTACTTCCCCATCGCCTCTTCCAGGAACTTCACCATCCTGGGGTAGGCATCCAGGCGGTTCTTGCGCTTGCTTAGCCCGTGCCCCTCGTCATCGTAGAGCAGATATTCCACCAGGTTGCCCTGAACAAGTAGAGCCACCACCACCTACTACGCTTGCATCTAACCAACATAGCCCACCTTCAACAAATAATCAGCCTGATGATAGGCACTATCGGTTTCTAAAGGAAAAACATATTCACGGCAACCCAGCCATCCTTGTCTGCAACCTGAGCTTTACCCCAAAATAGCCACCATCCTCCTTAATAAGAAAATTGTATCAAGCATTCAGAGCTTTGTCTCATGCGTTGCTGTCGATCAGGGGAGCAGTATTTTCTGAATAATATTTAAAAAGTCGCGCATTTTTTATCGCCTCCGGTATCTTTTCCACCGCAACAAAACTTATTCTGCCAGCATGCTCTTGCACGGTTTTGTAATCAGGCAGCAGGATATTTGACTTTTGTAGATTGTTCAGATTGATCGCCATGAGCATAGGCGTAAAATCATAGCTTTTAGGGATATTATTCACCGGGGGTTTGACCAATGCCACCCACAGGAAGTAACCTTCGACGAATTCGAAAGCTGCTGGCATATCATCTATTTTTTCTAAGCAAATCCCCAAATCGATTCTCTTGAGCGAGTCGGTATTTAATAATACCAACCCACTTATTGGTCCACCTGAAAAGCAGGGTTCATAAGCTGCATAGTAGAGGGAATCGACACTCCAAGCGCAGCCATCCCAATATTTGAAGTCGATCTTGTCGGTCATAAGACCCTTGCTGCTGATAAACAAAACATCTTTATCATATTCCAGTTCTCCCCGCCAGGGTGCATTCTCGAACCAACGAAACTCAACGATCACTTTGGCGCCATTGGGGGAGATACTGAGTGTCTTGGCAATGCCATTACCCTGCACACTATCAAGTGTCTCACGCATACTGATGTGATCACCCGCTTTTGCTAGCTCTTCCGCTTTAACAAGAGCATCGTATATAATGGCAGGAATGACATCGTCCGCCTTGATCCAACATTTCCCCTCCCTACCTACAACTTCCAGCCACATTACATTGGATTTGTCTACATCTTCCTCGCCGTTCAAGTACATCAAACGAACACGGGTTCCCTTTTTTAAGCTAGCTACCAAAGTAGCGGTCTTGTCTGCTAGTGCGCGTCTAATTTCGGTGATGTCGGCGATTACTACGTATTCATCGCCTTTGGTTTCTGCAGCCGGATTATTGATTGCATTGCTTACCGGATTCAGTGTTTCTTTCGTGGGAGTAGTTAAATTAGGTTTGGATTCGACAGCATAACCGTCGATAAAAAGCATTATGACTATTGCGATCAGAAAAAGTATCTGCATCTTATCCCCCTTTTAATTCATTAATATCACATTTTATCATTCCAAAGCCTTTTCTATCTCAGCTTTGGTTTCCTCACCAATTCTCTCCCGCGCCGCCATCGCCTCCTCTAAAAACTTCATTATTTTGGGGTAGGCATCTAAGCGGTTCTTGCGCTTGATTAGCCCATGCCCCTCATCATTGTAGAGCAGGTATTCCACTTTAACATCCTGCTGCTTAGCCGCTGCTACTATCTGCTCTGCTTCCTCCGCCGGCACCCGGGGATCGTTGGCGCCCTGTATCACCATCAGCGGCGAGCGGATGTTTTGGATATAATTGATTGGCGATATATTCGCAAGTAGCTTGGGATCCTTCAGATAGCCGTATTCATCCTCGCGCAGCTCCACCCGCCACTTGCCGGTGTTCTCCAAATAGGTCTTGAAGTTGGCGATGCCGCATATATCCACCCCCGCCGCCCAGGCGTCCGGATAGGCGGTAAGCTCTGCCAGCACGATGAACCCCCCATAGGAACCGCCGTAGATGGCTATACGCTTGGGATCGCACCAAGGCTGCGCCGCCAGATACTTCCAGCCATAGTAAAAGTCCTTCACCGAGTCGTAGCGTTTGCCCAGGTTATCGGCATCGGCATAGGATTTGCCATAGCCGGAGGAGCCGCGCACATTAGGCGCCAGCACAGCATAGCCGGCGTTCAGAAAATACTGGGCGATGGAGTTGAACCAGGGGCGCTCCTGCACCTGCGGTCCGCCATGCGCCATCACGATGATGGGGAGTTTGGCGCCCGTGTTGACATCCGCCGGAAGATAGAGCCAGGCGGGGATTTGCCTACCGTCAAAGGTGGGATAGGAGATCAGTTGCGAGGATGCGAATGAATCGGGTGCGATGCCCGCCAGCGCCGGCTGTGTCACCTGCTGCGCCTGTGCCTCGCCGATGTGCCAGACATGGACATCACCGACCCGGGTGGGAGAGGAGTAGCCGAATGTGAGTAAAGTGTCGTCAGCGCTGAAATGGAAATCATAGTAAAGCCCCTTCTCAGCAAACGGGGTGGCTATCTCTTTGTTGATGGATAAATCCTTGATGTGAACATCATTGTAGCCATCCTGATTCTCCGTCCACAGCAGGTATTTACCAGTCCACGATACCAGTACCGACTCTACATCGTGGACCGGTGTCAGCAACCAGTTTGATTTTCCCGTGGCGATATCGCAGTGGGCAAGCCCGGTGAATTGGCGATCCTGATCGCTGGAGTAATAGAACCCATCGCCTTTTCCATCCCACACCGCGGACCCTATTTGCAGATTTCCCTTATGCGGTGTGAGTAATTTGGGTTCCGACACCGACCAATCCTGCCCATCCCTCTTCAGTTCCAGCAAATATAGGTTGCCATCCAGCGCCCCATGTGCCCGATAGAAGATCAGCTTGCCGCCATTGGGTGAGAGCGCCACCGGCGAGTTATACCCATCCTGCTGCATTAGCAGTTGCGACTGGCGTGTGTCCAAATCCATCAGGTAAATATCAAAATAGCGTTCATCCCGCTCATTGCTACCGTAGACAATGGACCGTGCATCCCGCGACCAATCGCCAAGCTCGTAGACCACCTTGGGATTGTTGGTGAGCGCAGTGAGCTCGGAACCATCGGGATTCATCAAATAGAGCTGGGTGCGCTCAGTGCCCACACGGTCGGCGCTGATGATAACTCTACCGGTGATGGGATGAACCGCGATGGAGTCTATCCCCTCATCCAGGAAGGTGATCTGAGTCGCCCAGCCGCCTGCTGCCGGCATGCGCCACGCCTGGTTCACGCCGCTGGTGCTGTTCACGATGATGATCTCTTCCCCACCCGGCAGAAAGTAGCCCCCGCCATTGCCGCGGATGTTCAGGTATTGCTCTATGGTGTAGGATTGGGCGCAGAGAACTGTTATGCCCAATAGAATCAGCATTATTCTTTTCATTTATCCCCCCACCAGAATTACACAGTCCTCAATTATAAACCAATGCTGTTGATCTTCAAACTTAAGAAAAGAGGGAATTCGCGATGACCTTCCCTCTTTCTCTTTAGGTGCCATGTGCTATCAATCCCCTAACCCAGCACCTCCTGGCGCACTATGCTTAATGGCAGCGAGCCGATGGAAAGCACCTTGTCGTGGAAATTGCGCAGGCTGGCTTGGGGATACTTAGCCCGGTAATCGTCCCGCAGCTTCATGATGGCAGCCTTGCCCACCAGATAGCTCATGGGCTGGGTGGGCGTATAAATGTAGCGCTTGACCTCCGATTCGGCGTTGACCTGCTCCAGCCCCACCTTCTGCTTGAGGAACTCCACCGCCTGGTCAAAGCTCATCTTGCCCGTGTGCAATGAGACATCTATAATCACCCTAGCCGCCCGCCATAGTGTGTCGTTCTTCTGCCCCAGCACCATCAAATCGTCGGAGTAGAAGCCCTGCTCCCGCATCATCTCCTCACAGTAGAGCGCCCAGCCCTCTATCAGCGTGTTGTGACCCATCTCGCGGCGGATGCGGCTGGGAATCTTGTTCGCCCAGCAAAGCTGCAGGTGGTGCCCGGGGTAGCCCTCGTGCAGGGCGGTGATGGGCACCTTGATGCGGTTGTGACCCTCCAGGCGCTGCTGCTGCTCTTCGGGGGGCATGGACGGCTCCACCGGCGTCACATAGAAGAACCCCTTCTGCCGCGGCTCGTAGAGGGCGGGTGACATGTAGGCGGCATAGGGGATGGTGGGACGCTCATACTCCGGCGTGGGGATTATTTCCAGTTCCTCGCCCTCGGGCATGCCGCAGATGTTGTGGTCCAGCACGAACTGGCGGGATTTAGCCATCCAGCCGCGGTAGAAGTCCAGGAGTTCACCCGGTAGCGGATGATCCTGCTTGGCTTTAGCGATCAACTCGGCGGGCGTGGCTCCCGGCTTGATCTTTGCCGCCAGCTCCGCCATCTCCTTCTGCACCGTGTCAAATTGTGCCATGCCAAAGGTAAGCATAGAGTCGCAGTCGTAATCCAATAGGTGATAATCGTGCAGCAGGCTGTTGAAGGCATCGGTGCCGGTGGCAAAGTCCGGCGTGGTGGGCAGCCCCTTGATGTGCTCTATGAACGCCTCCAATGCGGCAGCAGCTTTCATCCCGGCATCCTTGATGTAGGCGGCATGCTTCTGCGACCCTTTCTCTGCCAGCGCCGGCACCATTTGCGCCAGGAAGGGTCCACCAAAGGTGACCAGCTCCTCCGCCATGGCTACATAGCGATCCACCGGCTTCTGGTAGACATGCATGGCGTCGCGGCAGTAGGCGGGGACTTTCCCCAGGCGTGCCAGAATGTAGTCCATGCGCTCCTCAAACGGGGCATAGTCCCGCACCACCATGATGAAGATGGCGTTGATGACATTGCCCGGCACATTCATGGGGTTGAGGAACATTTGGCGGATTTGCTCTATGTATATGCGGCTGTTTGCCAGATAGGATTTAGCCAATGTCAGGTCCGCGATATCCTCGCCGGTGGCATCGGCATGCTCCTTGTCTATTACGCGGGTGAATTCCCGCACATAGTCCTCGTAAGCCTCCAGCCCTTCCAGGCTGGGGTCGTCCCAATCTTCGTCGTAGGTGTGGATGCCCTTGAAGGTAGCCCCCACCGGGTTAAGCTCGTTCTCGCGGTCCAGCATGCGGTCAAGCAGCGATTTGATTTCCTCGGACATTAAACTGCCCCCTTCCCCAAGTTATAGAAAATGACTGTTCTTTTTTACCATTATTTAAGTGTAAAAGAAACTCTTTTCAAACCGCTTTACATACGGCAAAAGAGAGGTATGATTAAAATGGATGTAAAAGGGATTTATAACAAAGGAGCTTAGATGAAAACCATTTCTATGATCTCCTTGGTCATTTCAATCGGAATCCTAACCGTATTTTCCTACAGTTTATCGCTTCCTTCTGATTACCTTCCAACTGATTCCAATACAGCACCCAATATAGTTGAGAAATTCCAGCTGCCACTATTCTATCCAATAAACTGGCAACCTATTCCTAATTTGCCTACACCTGTCATATATGCAGGAGGAACTTATTCTGGATTACTATATGGCGGAAAGTATTATGTAGTTTGCGGTGAAACCTCTTCTGGAACTTGTTACCCGTATATGCAAATCTTAAATCCCTTAAACTGGACTTGGTCAACCGGAACAACACCTCATCCTGCAAATGGCATTTCACATCATAGTGTTGCTTCACGAAACTACTGTCTTCCTTCAGCAGAGCAAAGAATAATAGTATCGGGTGGGAAAACAGCTAGCGATTACTACAATTACACCACTATTTATAACACTAGCACGCTGTCATGGACACAAAGCACTCCTATGCCGGTGCCAAATATGGTAAACACTGCGATGGGTTTTTCATACTCTACTGGAAAATACTATCTATTTGGCGGTCAATCTGGATTGAATGGAACACCTTTGGATTCAGTTTATGAATGGACGCCGGGCGATGCAGCAATGACGCTAACGACATCTATGCCCACTCCAAGGATAAATGCTGCAGTTGTGTGTCAAGACAATATGATCTATATAATTGGTGGTTCATCCAGTCCTAACGGAGAGACAGGAACAAACACGATTTGGACATATAACCCCAACTCAAATATCTGTTTATCTCAGTCAAGTAGAATGACTTTTGCAAGGACTTGTGCGTCTGCATCAAACATTGGGGATTTGGTTTACATCGTGGGTGGCAAGAACAATGGACAATACTTAAATAGCACAGAGATGTTCTATGTATCAGATGGATCTATTTTCAGTTCCAATAGTCTTCCATAAAGCGTTGCTTGTCATGCCTCAGGTAGTAGTTTCGCTATGATGGCTAATTCCTGGTATTATGCTGGTGATATTTTTATAGCGGGTGGGAAAAACAGCGGCGGTCTGGTATCAAATGCTGAGCGTGGTGGAGCAGGCGGCGGTTCCAAAGTCCAACCTGTAAGCCTCGGCAATCTAAAAGCAATGTACCATTAATTCTTTTGAAATAGGAAGATATGCATATGAAATTTCTTTTAATAATTATCTTAATTACCTTTACAAGTGCTCTGCCAGACACTCTAACTTGGTCAGTTTTGCCAAATACTCTAGTGGCGTGCCGTTATACAGCAGGTGCTTATTTTTCAGGAAAATTCTACCAGATATGCGGTATGGATTTAAATTATCAGGACTACAAGTATATTCAAATCTACGATGGAAGCGGATGGTCTCAAAGTATAAGTTCCCATCCAATGGGCATTTGCACTCATAGTGCTGCGGTTTGGAATGGCAAAATAGTGATTTCGGGCGGTAGTTCGCAGGCAACGCCTGGAGGATATTATGATTACACAACAATGTATGATCCCATCGACACATCATGGATAGTAAGTACACCTATGCCCCAAGATGGAATGTGTTTTACTGGAATGGCTACAGTGAATGGAAAATGCTACCTGTTTGGTTCGGAAGGTCCAGGTTCAACGTTGGATACCACTTATGAATGGGTTCCAGGTGCTCCAAATATGACATCTAAAGCCAGTATGCCTGCTCCTCGGTGTGATATGGCTGTCGCTGAATGCAATGGAAAGATGTACCTATTTGGCGGTAGGCAAGAGCCAAATCTATTTTTTAATTCCATATGGGAATACAATCCTGTTTCTAATTCATGGATAATAAAAAATGCCACGTTATCAACAAATCGCATTGGAGCAGGTGCTGTAACAATTGGGACTAAAATATATGTAATCGCTGGTCGTAGCAATTGGAATGCATATTTGAATAGTGTTGATATTTACGACATTATATCAGACACGATTTCTACCGGAACATCACTACTCAATCCAATTTCATCTTTTGCTACCGCCGGTTATTTCATACAGGATAGTAATACAACATATACAGGGCATATCTATGTTTCTGGAGGTTCGAACGGTTCAACTACGTATAACACTGCTTATCTTGGCACAGTAAGCGGTGTTTACTGCAATAAAGTCCAGCCCACCAGCCTCGGTAATCTCAAGGCGCTCTATCACTAATCCACCCCTCTCAGCAAAGCGGGTTAATCAAAGAAAACCTGCACTTTTATTGCGCCCCACTTTGTGCTAAAATTCACAATCTATAGACCAAACGACTATTCAGGAGGAACCAAGTGGCAAAGGACTTCAAAAACTTCATCAATGGGGAATGGTGCGATTCCATCTCCGGCAAGCGCTTTGACAACAACAACCCCGCCACCGGCGAGCTTTTGGGCACCTTCCCCCTCTCCGAGGCAGAAGATGTGAACCGGGCGGTGGCTGCTGCCAAGGCGGCTTATCCCGGCTGGCGTGGCACACCCGCACCCAAGCGTGCCGAGATACTCAAGCGCGCCGCCGACATCCTGGTGCGTGACAAGGAGGACATCTCCCGCAACATGACCATGGAGATGGGCAAGGTCATCGCCGAGACCCGCGGCGACACCCAGGAAGGCATAGACTGCGGCTACTACTATAGCGGTGAGGGACGGCGCTGGTTCGGCTTTACCGCCCCCAGCGAGCTGCCCAACAAGTTCGCCATGGCTACCCGCCAGTCCATCGGTGTGGTGGGGCTAATCACCCCCTGGAACTTCCCGCTGGCAATCCCCACCTGGAAGATGTTCCCCGCGTTGCTGTGCGGCAATACCGTCGTATTCAAGCCGGCTACCCTGACCCCCATGACCGCGGTGCGCTTCGTGGAAGTGCTGGCGGAGGCGGGCATCCCCAAGGGTGTTGTCAACATCGTGACAGGAACCGGCGGCGCGGTGGGCAACACCATCGTGCAGCACCCGGATGTCCGTGCCATAAGCTTTACCGGCAGTTCGCTGGTCGGGCGCACCCTGGGCGAGGAGACGGGCAAGCGGCTCAAGCGGCTCAGCCTGGAATTGGGCGGCAAGAATGCCCAGATCGTGATGGAGGACGCCGACCTGGAGCTGGCGCTGCGCGGCGCGTTGTGGGGCGCGTTCGGCACCACCGGACAGCGCTGCACGGCTACCTCCCGCCTTATCCTGCACGCCCCCATTTACGACAAGTTCCTGCAGATGATCGTGGATGCAGCATCCAAGCTGCGTGTAGGCAACGGGCTTGATCCGAATGTGGATGTGGGACCGTGCGTGAGCAAGGAACAGCGCGAGACCGTGGATAGCTATGTGAAGATAGGCAGGGACGAGGACAAGGCTGAACTGCTCATCGGCGGGAAGTATGCCACCGGCGGAGATTTGGACAAGGGCTGGTTCTATCAACCGACGATATTTGGCGGGGTAAAGCCTACCATGCGCATCGCCCAGGAGGAGATCTTCGGACCGGTGCTCTCCGTCATCAAGGTCAACGACTTTAACGAAGCGATAGAGGTGCTGAACGGGACGGCTTACGGGCTTTCATCCAGCATCTACACCCGCGATGTGAACAAGGCGTTCAAGGCGATAGAGTTGATTGAAGCGGGCATCACCTATGTGAATGGACCGACCATTGGCGCCGAAGTGCACCTGCCGTTTGGCGGCGTGAAGGACACCGGCAATGGTCACCGCGAGGCAGCCATGACAGTGCTGGACTTCTATAGCGAGTGGAAGGCTGTCTATGTGGATTATTCAGGGACGCTTCAAAAAGCGCAGATAGATAATAATTAAAAATATGCTTGCGTAGGGGCGCAATATATTGCGCCCCTACGATATTTTCAGGGATACTACAACGGGCGCAGATAGATAACAACTAAACAATGCTTAGGTGGTGGCGAGCCGACAGTCTCCCCTACTTGACTGTTATATTCAACTCCAGCTTACCCTTCTCCTCGCCGGCATCCATGGCTTCGGGGATGGTGATTTTTTGTCCCCCCATTAACTTTTCGTAGCGGGCTGCTACTTCCCATTCGCCAGGAGGCAAATCCAGCTCGTATTTACCATGACCGTTGCTATGCGTAGAGGTGAAAAGGTCGTCCACGCCCACTTCGGCGCCCTTGACCGCTTTGCCCTTCTCATCCGTGATTTTACCCTTTAGCGTCGTTAATGAAGTATTTATGCAGGTATCTATCATCACCTCGGCTTTGATATCGGCAAACGATTCGTTCACATCAAACTCAGTGTGGTAGGCGGTGCCATACTCTGCATAAACATAGAGCCGGTGCTTCCCGATCTCCACATCACCCAGGTCGTAGTTGCCCTCTCCCAACGGCTCAGCTTCCTTCTCCCCCAGCAGAATGACATGTGCGGTGTCTATGGCTCCACCCTGGCAACCGGTTACCGTGATCACCAAATGGGCAGGCATGGCTTGCAGGGCGCTGAAACCTATCCCATTACAGAGTAAAATTAAAAGAGCGCAAACTGATTTCTCATTCATTGATGAGCCTCCACCCCGATTGGATTTTCTTATTATAGCTTTAGAACTACTCTCATGGTCAAAGTTAATATAAAAAGCCAGATGCCCGTTAAAGCCATCTGACCAATTATACTGATGAAAGTCTTTCTACTTATACATTGCCTTGATTTTGCTTAGACTCTCCTGTTGAACTTCGGTGATTCCTTTTCCGGGGGATAGAAGCTTAAGCTTGATGTCATCTAGGTTGAAATAGAATTCTTGATATCCCGGACTCATTTTAAAGGCGCTAATCTCCAAGAATACCCGATAATAACCTGATGATGCTATTGCAGGTGTATATTCAACCCGATCCAAAGGCTTGGTTTCAGTTTGAGTGGCTACGGTTTTTTTCCAAAAAGGATTCTCATTCAACTCATCATCCTTGATAAGTAATCCGATATTGCATGATGCACCTGTTCCGCTATAGACAGTAGTGAAATGAGTAAGAATCAAAAGACTTTCACCTGTATTCATACGGAATGCATCACTACAAAGCCGTATGCAACCTTCTGCATAATAATCAGGAGGCATTCCTTGCAAACGCTGGTATCCCTGTTCGAAATAGCCATAAGAATTTTGGACTCTAGTCCAGCTGCCATAGCTTGGCGCAGGATATGCAATTAATTGATACGAATTCCACCCATCCAAGGAATGGGGTGACTCAAAATCCTGGAAATACGGGAAAGTAATTTCAGCAATGCCTACAAGCGGCAGAATCAGAAGACCAACGAGAAGTAATCTAAACATTACTACCTCCCTTACTGCATAAACAAACCCCCACCCTTTTAATATTATAGGACTTTGAGATAAAAGTCAATACATCCTGGTATTAAAATACAAAACGGTATAAATCAATTCAATCATTATTTATCGTCACTTTAAGCTGACAAGCAGTGTCCAATATGAACACTATGATCGTTACATCGCCGACTTTCCAACCAAGGGAGGAAGATCGTGTTAACACAGGAAAAGGTTCAACTGGCAGACAAGCTGGAGGAATTTGCCAACCGACATCCTGAAGTTGAATGTTGCGCCGTCATCAGCACGATGGGGATAATGCTTGCCAGCTACCACATCAACCGCGAAGCCGAGGACAAGTTTGCTGCCATTTGCACTGCCAATTTCGGGCTTCTGAGCCGCTCCAGCCGGGAGCTAAAGGGGAAGATGCAGCATTTCACAGTGCAAATAGACGGCAAGGACGGCACCACCATCCTGACCGGGGATGGCAAGCGGACGATATTCATCGCACTATGCAAATCGGGCAGCCAGCCCAAAGAGCTGCTGTTAAGCGAGATTCACCGGTTAATTGATGAAGAACAGGAGTAAGGCTTGCAGCGTTCAGGTTGATTCAGGGGACCAAAGTAGCAAGATCCTCTGCAATGGCATGGTAGCCAATGGGATTTGGATGAGCGACATCCTCCATCACCCAACTTTTACTGCGCATCTGGTAGCCTTCCTCAAAATCAGGTGTTCGCAATCCCTCTATCTTGCGGGTGTCAAGATCAACTATCTCCCCCACCTTGATTCCCTCGTAGTTATCGGCGCCTGCCACCAGCACCCGCCACGCCCTTTTCAATGATGATTCACTATCCCACCATACCACATGGTTCTCCGCCGCTACTTCTTCCATGATCTGCTTATAGGCGGGCGGAACGGAGATCGGACAGAAGATGACCTTGGCGTCCAAATTCTGCGCCAACCGGGCAAATTCGGATAGATACCCCCGATAGTCATCAAGCGAGACTCTTGCGCCGCTTTCGACAGCTTCAGGCTTGCATATACTGTTGATTATCTGTGAAAGAAAAAGATAGGTGTTGGTGTTAAAAATGATTCGGCGGAAGAATACCAGCGATCCGCTGCGATAGTCGCGCTCCTTATCGGGAATGCCGTTGCTCTTACGGGAAAAGTCGTTGGCGCCCACCGAGAGGATCACAACATCCGGGTGATATTGGGGACCGTAGCGTTCCAAAGCGCGCAGTGCGTTAAACGATGAATAGCCGGCGCACCCGGCATTTATCACATTGTAGTGCCACTCGGACTGGCGCTGGTTAAGCAGAGTCTGCAACTGTGCCGGGTAACTCTCCTCCTGGTTGACGAACAAGCCGAAGGTGCTGGAATCTCCTATACACATGATGCGATAGACACCGGTAGGTTTTTCTTCGGTGAAGTCGCGGTAGTCACGAAAGCCCTGGGAGTTGATGACGGCGCGGGTCTCGCCGAAACGATTTGTCATCATGTAGTCGGCATCGGGCTTGTTGCGGAAGACAAGGTCAAAATCCCGCACATGGGACTGCTGCGTGTGGGTGGCTTCATCCATGAGCAGGTATTGCGAGAGGTCGGGGTTGACCAGCAGCGTAGAGATTCCTTCCAACAGCAGCAGAAAGATGATTACCGTTGCAAAAGAGATGAGGAGATTTATCCACAAGGGTCGTTTATTGGTTTTCTTTCTCATGGCATCAATTCAAGAAAATAGTTTATGGAGGATGAAGTAAAACATGTAAATAGCATAAAAAGAGCGGGATTACTATCATTATTAAAAGGAAGAAACTTTAATACTTTTGATGGGATTTATGGGAAAGCAAAAAATCTTATCAACTACATTTTTCTTGACTCTCCTTTTTATTTTGTTTAATATTTATATAAAAGGAAAACCAAGGGGAAAAGACATTGAGCTGCGGATCCCGGGATTGTTCACCAGTCAATTTGCAATGTGCTGATCGCGGCGGGTTTGATTCTCGCGCCCGGTACCGCCACTATGGCTTCCGCGTGGCAGGCGACTAATCCATCGCAAGTAAATGAAACCGTTCTAATACTGTAAACCTTTACGGAGGTGTATCCATGAAAGCAATGGCAATTGCTCCTATACTATTATTGTCTGTGACACTATTCTCACTAGCAGACGATATGGAAACCAAAGTAGTAGGACCCGGTATAAAGCTTGTGCGCATCCCCGGCGGCACCTTCCAGATGGGGAGTAATGAAGGGGATTTAGATGAGTTGCCTGTGCATCTGGTGACCGTGAAAAGCTTCTATATTGGAGAGACGGAGGTAACTAATCAGCAATACTGCACATTTTTAAACTCTAAGAAACCTGCTAGAGGAGAAACATTCTTATTTGGAGAAACATTAACAGACTGGATATCAATCCGCAGCCCGGGGTGGAATCAGTTACTGTCCGAAGGTGGATACAATCAATTTGGTGGTTATCTCTATCCAACAGAAATATGGTATGAGAATGGAACCTATCACCCTACCATAGGTTATGAGAATAATCCGGTAATTTTAGTAAGCTGGTATGGAGCACAGGCTTTTTGCAAATATTACAAATTAAGGTTACCGAAGGAAGAAGAATGGGAATATGCTGCGGGGGGTCCAAATCATTACAAATTTCCATGGGGAAATGAGTGGGCAGAAGGTATGTGCTGCTATAACCGCATATGGAGTAATCCATTGGATCCATGTCCAACCATGGCAGTCAAAAGTTATCAGGCGAATGGGTATGGGTTGTATGATATGTCGGGGAATGTATTTGAGTGGTGCCGCGACTGGTATGATGTATATCCGGGTGGAATTAGTATAGAACCATTGAGTGTGTCTTGGGGCAATGCATATAAAGTGCTTCGCGGCGGCTCTTGGCTCAGTGTTAAGCCTGGCTGGTTGCGTTGTGCCACTCGAGCCCACGGTGCTCAATACAACCCATACAACAAAGATGGCTTCCGAGTGGCAGGAGATTAAGGATCAAGGATTTGGAATATAAAGGGGATACAGATAGTTTTTCGGGGGGTATCGCTTATGGCGTAAATAAAAATTCTATTTAAGGACAAAGTAAAACAAGTAAATAGCACAAAAGGAGTGGGATTGCCATCATAAAATGAAGCTGGGAACTTTGATAACCCAAATTATGTTTAGTCGAACCGAGGGCAGGGAAAATAAAAATCTCTTGACTTGGGAACAGGGTCTTGATAGAATGTCAGTCCCTCTGCGAGAAATGGATAGAATATTTCCTGGGGGGATCGTTCTTTGAAAAATAAATATTAGCGTATGCGAGAACTGCATTTTGCTGTGGTCAAGCAACAAAGTGCATGTGGTGGATGCCTTGGCGTCAAGAGGCGATGAAGGACGTGGCTAGCTGCGAAAAGCTTGGGGTAGCCGCTAAGCAGGCATTAATCCCGAGATATCCGAATGGGGAAACCCGGCAGGGGTCATACCCTGTCACGCGAGAGCGAGCGAACGAGGAGAACTGAACCATCTCAGTAACCTCAGGAACAGAGAACAGTAGTAATTCATTCCCTGAGTAGTGGCGAGCGAAAGGGGAACAGCCCAAACCGATTTATGTGTCAAGATGCCGTCGTTGCATGAGTCGGGGTTGCAGGATCTAATGTGTGAGCACGGCCAGGCTCATAGGAAGTTACAAAGCGCATGGTGAGTGGAACCGACATGGAAAGGTCGGCCAAAGAGGGTAACAGCCCTGTACGCGAAGTTATGCGCCTTCCAGTTGGAAACCTAAGTACCGCGGGACACGAGAAACCCCGTGGGAACCCGGGGGGACCATCCCCCAAGGCTAAATACTAATTGACGACCGATAGTGAACCAGTACCGTGAGGGAAAGATGAAAAGTACCCCAATAAGGGGAGTGAAATAGCACCTGAAACCACATGCATACAGAGTATGGGAGCACCGCAAGGTGTGACCGTGTGCCTTTTGTAGAATGATCCGGCGAGTTAATTGTGTGTAGCAAGGTTAAGTGCCTCAGGCACGCAGCCGTAGCGAAAGCGAGTCCTAATAGGGCGATTAGTTACATGCATTAGACCCGAAACTGTTGTGATCTACCCATGACCAGGGTGAAGCCATCGTAACAGATGGTGGAGGCCCGAACCTTTGAGGGTTGAAAACCTCCTGGATGAGTTGTGGGTGGGGGTGAAACGCCAATCGAACACAGAGATAGCTGGTTCTCCCCGAAATAGCTTTAGGGCTAGCCTCATATTGGTTTAGCGACGGTAGAGCACTGAATGGGCTAGGGTCTTAACAAAGATACCGAACTCAATCAAACTCCGAATGTTGTTAAATTATAGTGTGGGAGTCAGACTGCGGGAGCTAAGTTCCGTGGTCAAAAGGGAAACAGCCCAGATCGCCGGCTAAGGTCCCCAAGAGCATGCTAAGTGTGAAAGGAAGTGGGATTGCACAGACAACCAGGAAGTTGGCTTAGAAGCAGCCATCTTTTGAAGAGTGCGTAATAGCTCACTGGTCAAGTGGTTCTGCGCCGAAAATGTAACGGGGCTCAAGCATGCCACCGAAGCCGCGAACGTCCGTAAGGACGTAGTAGGGGAGCATTCCGCGTCAGTGAAGGTCAAGCGCGAGCATTGGCTGGAGACTGCGGAAGAGCGAATGCCGGAACGAGTAGCGATAAAGCGGGTGAAACGCCCGCTCGCCGTAAGCCTAAGGTTTCCTGGGGAAGGTTAATCCGCCCAGGGTAAGTCGGTCCCTAAGACGAGGTCGAAAGGCGTAGCCGATGGGAAACTGGTTAAAATTCCAGTACCGCTGTAGAAGCGTTATACCGAAGGAGGGACGCAGAAGGGTAGGTGAGCCTACGATTGGAGGTGTAGGTTCAAGCCAGTAGGAAGGGTGCTTTGGCAAATCCGGGTGCCCAATTCCGAGAGGCGATGCCGAGGGGTTTATCCCCGCAAAGTCACTAAGCCCACGCTGCCTAGAAAAGCTTCTAAGGGAGCAACTATGGCGACCGTACCGCAAACCGACACAGGTAGGCGGGTAGAGCATACCAAGGCGCTTGAGATAACCCAATGTTAAGGAACTCTGCATAATTGCCCCGTAACTTTGGAAGAAGGGGTGCCATTGTTTGTGTAAGATTTACTCCCAAGCAGATGATGGTCACAGAAAATCAGCCCAGGCGACTGTTTACTAAAAACACAGGTCTCCGCTAACACGTAAGTGGATGTATGGGGACTGACTCCTGCCCGGTGCTGGAAGGTTAAGAAGAGTGGTTAGCCGCAAGGCGAAGCTACGAATTGAAGCCCCAGTAAACGGCGGCCGTAACTATAACGGTCCTAAGGTAGCGAAATTCCTTGTCGGGTAAGTTCCGACCCGCACGAATGGAGTAACGATCTGGGCGCTGTCTCAACATGGGACTCAGCGAAACTGTATCACCTGTGCAGATGCAGGTCTCCCGCAGTAGGACAGAAAGACCCCGTGGAGCTTTACTATAACTTGATATTGGATTGCGGGATAGGATGTGTAGGATAGGTGGGAGGCTACGAAGCTGGCACGCTAGTGTCGGTGGAGCCAACGTTGAAATACCACCCTTTTTGTCTAGTAGTTCTAACCTTGGCGTTTGAATCAACGCTGGGGACAGTGTCAGGCGGGTAGTTTGACTGGGGCGGTCGCCTCCTAAAAAGTAACGGAGGCGCCCAAAGGTCTCCTCAACGCGTATGGAAATCGCGTGTCGAGTGCAAAGGCATAAGGAGGCTTGACTGCGAGACTTACAAGTCAAGCAGATGGGAAACCAGGGCTTAGTGATCTTGTGGCTCTGAATGGAAGGGCCATGACTCAACGGATAAAAGTTACCCCGGGGATAACAGGCTTATCGCACCCGAGCGTCCACAGCGACGGTGCGGTTTGGCACCTCGATGTCGGCTCGTCATATCCTGGGGCTGGATAAGGTCCCAAGGGTTGGGCTGTTCGCCCATTAAAATGGCACGTGAGCTGGGTTTAGAACGTCGTGAGACAGTTCGGTCCTTATCCACTGCGGGCGTTGGAGATTTGAGAGGAGCTGCCCTTAGTACGAGAGGACTGGGGTGGACTGACCTCTGGTGTTCCTGTTGTCACGCCAGTGGCATGGCAGGGTAGCTATGTCGGGCAGGGATAACCGCTGAAAGCATCTAAGCGGGAAGCCCACCTCAAGATGAGATCTCCCCACCAGGCACGAGGAAGACTACCTCGTTAATAGGCTGGAAGTGCAAGCGCAGTAATGCGTTAAGCTTACCAGTACTAATCAGCCAATTGGCTTGACCACTTACCGCACTTATATAATCTCGCATACGCTATGCTTTTTTCCCGGTGACCTTAGCGGAGGTGCCCCACCCGTTCCCATTCCGAATACGCTCGTGAAATCCTCCTTCGCCGATGATACTTGAGAGTTTACCTTTCTGGGAAAGTAGGAAGTTGCCGGGTAATATGATTAAAACCCCCGTCTGCTTGCAGGCGGGGGTTATGTTTTATAAACTAATCCTTCCATTCAACATCAACGTTGGGGCATTGTTCATTTGGCATTCCAACTCGGAGAGTCTGACCGTTTTGGACTAACAAATCCCATGCTTTTTGTTTGCCATTGGCAAATACATCACACCTTGCTCGTTCCAAAGGATTCCAAGCATCAAACTGCAGAATCCAACCATAAGTATTATCAAAAAAAACGTGATACCCCATGGCTTCTGCAGAAATCGCAAGGCTTATGAGTAGCACAACAAGATATAGTATTTTCATTTCTCCTCCTTTTTGTCTTTCATTATCTGAAATAATCAAATCATCCTCAAGGAATTTTTCTGAACGAGAATTTAAAGTAGATTTTTATGTTAGAATGAACTTGGGCTCAAAATGGAGGCAAAGATGAAAGCTATCACCACACTCTTTCTAATTATCATAGCTTTTATTGCTTACGCCGACCAAGTTACCAAAGAAACCATAGCAATTATAGACTTTGATGATTTGACCAATTCCAATCTAGGTGCGCAGGTTGCCGAGTTTCTACGAACAGCTTTTGTTCAGACAAATCAGTTCACGGTTGTAGAAAGAGCACAATTAGAAAAGGTTTTAAAAGAACAAAAGTTTACAATATCTGAATTGGTAGATCCTGCAAATGCAGCACAATTAGGCAAGTTATTAGGAGCAACATACATAATTACCGGTAGCATTACAAAATTTGGTAGTAATTGGCTTATTAATGCACGATTTATTGATGTTAACACAGCACAAACTACAAAAGCAGCACAAGCTAGTGGGAAAAGTGAAGATGAGTTTATTGATATGATGAATTCATTAGTTAAACAACTTTCTGCTAATGAAGATATTACACATAAGAAACAGATACTTTCGAAAGGGAATACAATTTTTGAAGATAATTTTGAAAGGACGATTTCTGAAAAATGGGAATTATTTAGTTATAATAACGTTCCAATATCTACAAGCGATGGAAATGTTATAATTGGTACTAAAGAACTAGGTGGAAAGGCAGAAGGAGGAATGTTCTTATATAATAATGTATTGAATGATATTAAAGATTATCAAATAGAATTTTGGTTTGGAATGCATAATTATGCTCAAAATTATGCAAGCAGTATTTGCTTTTTGAGTGGTAACGTCGTAATAAACACACCTTTTTATCCTAAGGCACCAAAAGACTGGCTAGATTTTACTTTACATATTTATAAAAGAGATAAACTTTTATATAATGCAGAATATGATTGGCATAAAATGAATAAAATAAGATTTGAGAGGGAAGAAGAAAAATTTCGCATTTTTATGAATGGCGAATTAATTTGCAGTGGAACAGAAGTGGATGACTTGGGCTCAACAAAAGAAGGTTTTATTTTGGCATTCTTAACAAAAGGCGTTAATATAATGGTTATTCAGAATGTACAAATAAAGGCATTATAATATTAATTTAATATATTATCATTAATGTGATAATTTTCTATTTATAGTGATGTCGGAAATCCTCCTTTGCCGCTGCCGAGCACCCAATACCTCATCCCCTGCCCTACATTTCCTCAATCAATCGTAGGGAAGGGTCTCGTAAGGCATTTCCTTCAGGTGATGCTGCAACCCTTTCGGCACGATCTTTGATCGTGCAAAAGATCAGAGTGCAGCCTCCACCATCGCTGCTATCTCAAAGAATTCCTTGGAATCCAGGCTGGCATCAAATCCCATCCCCGTAGTGCGGGGAATCGTCCCTAGCGCAAATAGACAACCACTCTCCAGCGGCACGAGCGATACATAGCGCGGCTGGCTGAAGGTTACACCACCAATATCCCCCCGGTTGCGCGCCAATTTGATGATGCGCTTGAACAAATCACCCCTGGCGGTAAGCTTGGCGGCGGTCGCCTGATCACCGTTGAATATGTTCTTGTTCGGATCCAAGCTCACCTCACCAGCTATAGGTTTGCCGATTGTGGTGGAATAGACGAGGGAATTGACTATGCAGCCTATCCCTTGCCGCGTAGCAAACGCCTGCATCTGCGCAGCCCTCGGAGTCGTGATGTCAAAGATGATCTTGAACAGGATATTCGTGTTTCCGCCAAACAGCATGCTGCCCATGTCCTTGAGCATGGTTTTGGCGGAGGTTTTCTCGGCATCCATCTGCTCCACGGTGAATGGGATGGGTGCTATGGCGCCGGTCTCTTTGCGCAGCTTCTCCTCTACATAGCCGGCGACCTTCTCTGGTTGCTGCGTAGAATACGCAAGATTATTCATCTCTCTCCTTAAGTATTAATTTCAGGCATGGTAACTAAAAATCTTCAGGAAAGCAATCAAGTGAATCACAGCCTTTACTTATATTTAGATTAAAATTCCCATTCATATTAAAATCTGCTCTCGTAACCTTGCTTTCGCTAATTTTCAGTCATCGGCTGCGTTTAGGAAAAGTGACACTTTGCTACCAGATCCGCTTATTTATTCCTCTCTCTTTGGCATAGGAATCAGCGTTCTTATCGCCGGGCTGGGCTATTCCTTCATCCGCTCCAACGCCGGTTTTGGCAGATTCATAGCAAATAAAGCGCTACTTATCCTCACGACAATCACGGTGCTTTACATCGCCTGGTGGTGGCTTTATGGGGTAATGCGCCACCTGAATTTCCATACCCTCATCGGCGATGAGGGCACCTTCATGAATATCTTCTGGAACACGCTGCACGGGCGATTATTCAATACGGAACTCTGGTATGGCAACTTCTTCACCACCCACTTTGAACCATCGCTGGTGTTTATTACACTCTTATGGGCGCCCTGGCAGAGTCAAGTCTGGCTCGCCGGCTTGCAGACAATCATTTGTGCCGCCGGTGCCCTTGCAGCCTATGGCATCGCCCGCCAGCTGGATTTGAGCCCGGCTCAAGGTCTGCTCTTTGGGCTTATCTGGCTCCTGAACCTCTCCATGCGCGGCATCATCAGTGTTGATTTCCACGGTGTGATTATGGTTGCTGCACTGATTATTTGGATTCCCCTCTTGATGCTTAATAAACGCTATATATGGGCTGTGGTTCTGGCGTTCATCCTCATGAATTTCAAGGAGGACGCTACAGTTTATATTGGTGGTCTGGGTGTAATCATGGCGTTATCATACAGCGAGAAAAAGTGGGGTTGGATCCTAGCCGGCATTGCCTTAGTCTACTATGTGATAGTCCACAACTTCCTTTGGCAATTTATATCGCCAACACATCTGAACTTTTTCGCTATGCGCTTCCCCAGTCTCATTCAACAAGATAAATCACCGCTGCTGGTGATCCTTTCCGATCCCTTGCAATTAATATACCCGGCACTGCAGTGGGACCGTTTGTGGGGACTAATAGCTATCTTTGCGCCGGTTTCATTCCTCCCTTTTCTGCGAATAGGCTGGCTGGGGCTTATGCCGGCACTGTGGATTCTATTCACCATGGCGCTTTATTCCATTCATATTTTCAGTGGATACTATGCCGGGGTGGTGTTCAGCTTGATTCTGATTTCCGCCATCCCGGGATTTGTCCGACTCCGCGCCAGCCATCCCAGCAGGACCCGCCTCGCGAGTTGGGCAATGCTGGGCTTCCTCATCGGCTCCTGGTTCATGGTCCACCCCGATGAGGGTTACTCCTATATCAATCCTGCTAACCTTCGCCCCCATCCCTGTGTAAGCGAAGTTGAGAAGATTGCCGCCACCACACCCGAAGACATTTCAGTCAGTTCCGACAAGTTCATTGGCAGCTTCTTTTCCAATCGCTACACATTGCGATATTTTCCCGATCCCGAAAACTGGCTGGGCGATAGAATCTATCTAACCAACAGGTCCATGTATTATCCCTTGACAGTCCTAGCAATAGGGTCGCTTGGTTATACGCTGGTTGAATCAAATCCCTGCTTTTTATTCCTCACCTCTGGTGCCGGTGGTGATGCACGTAGCGAATTCATATCCCGGCTGAGGTGGACTGAAGCGGAGGGCGCATCCCTTAGGCTTTGGTCAGCCGAGCCGGATAAAAGGGCTACTGGTGGAATGGCAATCCATATAGCGCCCGGTGCCGACTATGGCGATGCGGTGGTGAACACCAACAAGGTATTTCTGCCGCCGGGTGACTATTCCTACCTGCTTCGCGTGAAAAAATGCAGGAGAAACACAGCCAATCCCAAGCTGCCGGTTATAGTTCGTTTTGTAAAACCTGATGGTGATGAACAATCGCTGGTTGAGACAATCATGGTGGTTGGTGAGACAGATGCAGGTCCCGAGAATTATGAGGCTCTATCTGTTCCCTTCACAGTAAAGGAATTGGGGCTGATTTACCTGAAAATCAATTTTGGGTATAAAAATGATGTTTGGTGGGATGGAATAGAGCTTGCCGGTTTGAATATCCCATTCGAAGACTATTACCGAACCATTTTCCCGGCGGAGATTACGGCAAAATCCATCATACCGGCAGGGTCTTTCCAACGAACGGCTGAACCAAAATTTGCGGATTCTTTGGTGGTGGTGGGTAATATTGACAGGGAGGATGTGATTTTTAGCTGGCAGCTGAGCAGTGCTCTCCCCAGCGGCAACTATTGGATATATTATGTCTCTGATGCAGTAGAGGATGGCGATATGTATCTTGAATGGGCTGATTTGGAGAAGTCATCGGGCTCAGGGATGGGAGAAATCAAGCAGGTCATAATGCCCATGACATTTGATCGCCGGCATGATAGCCGTGATATGCAGCTCAATCATTCGCCGGCAACCGTGGCTTTGGCGCCCGGCGATAGGCTTCAGATACGAGCTCATGCCGGGTTGCCCGTAACCATGCGCCTGAAAGGCATCTGGCTGATGAACCCAGTGGTCACGGATTATCTGCTTTACCTGCGCTAATTTGTGCTATCCTATCAGACTTTCAATTCAATGGCACTTTTTGCTTTATCGTAATGTTTAAACAAGTACAATACTAATAAAATTGACCTCTTTAGATTTGACAGATTAATTCCGATCTTCTGAATCTTTGCAAGGGGTATTATGAGAAAAGGGAGAAATACCATGTCTTTTTTGCGAATTGGATTAATGCTTATTCTTGGCGGCTGCCTTCTGGCGCTTGGCATCGCCATAGCACCTTTGGCAACACCAGCCCTGGCTGATGACGATGAGGGCGTTATTGAGGACACCTATGTCGCACCGCTGGATCTAAACACATCGGATGAAGATGTCCACGAGCAGGGATCAAGCGGGTTTGATACTGCGGGTCCAGTTGTGGTGCAGCCAGACTACTATGATTCCACCCAGTCTGATTCCTCCGATTCCGGTTCGGATGACGAAGGCGAATAGCTTCAATAACATTAAAGGGTGGGTTGGATCCCACCCTTTTTTATTAACAATAAATGCTACTTCTCCTTAAGCTTACCCATCAAGAAATACATCCTGCGGGGCTTAAAGTTATGAATTTCTATTAATCCGCGGTCCTCAAACAGGAATTTACCGGCAAGTTCCTTGTGCACTTCCTCCGACACATTAATCCTGCCGGGCATGCTGGTTTGCTCCAGCCGTGCAGCCAGATTCACGGTATTGCCCCACACATCGTAAATCATGCGCCAGCCCTCTATTAGCCCTGCGATACAGGAACCAACATGCATGCCGATGCGGACATTCCAGTCATGCTTCTGCACATAGTCCAGGATGTCCAGGGAAGCCTGGGCACATTCCTCAAGCTGGTTGCCATCGGTAAAAAGCCCGCCGGCAAACATGTAGCCATCACCAAAGGTTTTAAGCTTTTCCAGCCCATACCAGAGGATGATCTCGTCAAAGGCATGGAAATAGACGCTTAGCTTGTTTATAAGCGCCTTGGGATCGTAGCGAATGGAGGTATTGGAGAAATCCACGATGTCTATAAATGCTATCGTTACATTGGGGACTGATCGTGGTGCGGATTTGGTGGTCTTTTCCAGTTCCTTGATTACCTGGTTGGGCAGGATATTTTGCAGAAGTTCATTAACACGGTGGTAAGCTGCATTCAATGCCGTTGACTTTTCCTTCAACTCAAGTTCATTAAGCTTCTGCTGGGTTATGTCCATGGCAACACCGATGGTCACCTTATAGTTGTCGAATTCATCCAGAAGGGGCGTAGATGAAACCAGGATATTACGCAGCTTCCCATCCTTGCGCACCATGATCACTTCATAACGGGTGGGCTTCTTCTGTGTCTTTTTGACAAATGTCGCTTCCAGTGTTTTGGGGATTTCATCGGGATGCACAAGCGTTGTCATGCTTTTACTGATCAGTTCCTTTTGCACAAATCCCAGAATATCGCAGTAGGCTTGGTTGACGAACAGGATTTTCTCATCGCCATCCACTATGGCAAAACCTTCATGAATGGTTTCAATCAGGCTGCGGTATCGGGTTTCGCTCTCCGCCAGTGCTCGTTCCGCCCGGTTGCGTTCCAGGGCATAGCGAATGGAGCGGGTCAGAAGCTCGCCATCAATCTTATTTTTGAACAGATAGTCCTGGGCACCGGCACGCACACCCTGCATAGCCAGTTCGGAATCATCCAGACCGGTAAGGATGATGGTGGCGATGGTGGGAACCCTCTCGTGGATTCTTTTAAAGGTATCCAGCCCGGCGCAATCCGGCAGTGTGAGGTCGGTCAGGATCACATCATAACTTTTGTGCTCAAGAGCCGCCATGCACTCAACCAGGGTCTGTGCGTTGGTGATAGAAAACCTTTCCTGCTTGGATTCCGCGAGATAATTGTGGATAAGCCAAAGATCTCCTGGATTATCCTCCACCAATAGAACTCTTATTGTATTTGGGGGCATGGAATTTAAAAAGTAAGAGTTATAAGAATAGGTTTACGCTTTGTAAACCTAGACCTACGGCTATCCATTGAGGAAATGGTTGTTTACTCAGAATTCTGCTGGTTATCTTACTTCCCCCTGGGTTGCTGGTATTATCCTTATTCCGAACTCTGCGGTCGTGTTTCTCCAGGAATTTTTGCGCGATCTATCCAGAATTCCTTTAAAAGTCTGAGTGAGGTAATAAACTCGGCAAAATCAATGGGTTTAACCAGATAGCAGTTGGCATAAAGATCGTAAGCCCGGGCTATATCACCCTCGGCTTTGGAGGAACTGAGAACAATAACCGGGATTCTTTTTAGGTCGTCATCATTTTTGATGCGCTCTAAAAATTCAAACCCGTTCATCTTGGGGAGCTTTAAATCTAAAAGAATAATATCGGGTCGAACTTTTTTACCATCAGGGGTGTCACCATAGAGTAACTTTAACGCCTCTATCCCATTTTCCGCGGTTACTATTTCAAAATCACTATCCCCTTCCTCCAGCGCCTCAATGGTCAACTTGACATCCGCCGGGTTATCCTCTACCAGCAAGATAACATTTGCTTTGGTTTCAATACTTTTTGTCATATTTCACCTACTGTTGTAGTGGGATGGAAAAGAAGAAGGTTGAACCATGACCCTCCTCCGATTCTACCCAAATTTTTCCCCCATGTCTAGATACAATTCGTTCACAAATTGCCAAACCTATACCCGTGCCGGGATATTGCGCCCTGGTATGTAATCGCTGGAAAATCCCGAAAATTCTTTCTCTATGTTCCGGCGCGATACCTATCCCGTTATCTTTAACACTAAATATTGTCATTCCGTTCACATTTTTTGATGTGATGTGAATCACCGGGGTATCTTTCCCGCGGAATTTAATGGCATTTGATAGCAGATTTTGGAAAATTTGAACCATTTGAGAGTGATCTGCCATGACTGTTGGCAATGCATCAAAGGTTATGACTGCATTATTCTGCTCTATTGCCAACTTGATGTTTTTCATTGCATCCGCCACAACCTTATTTATATCAGTGGGAAGAAAAGGCTTTCCCCGCGAGCCAACACGGGAAAACTCCAGCAGATCGTTGATAAGGTCCTGCATTCGTTTGGCACCATCCACGGCAAAATCTACAAATATCTTCGCATCGCCTTCCAGCAGCCCGCCAAAGCGCCGCTCCAGCAGTTGCAGGTAATTGGTTATCATGCGCAAAGGTTCCTGCAGATCGTGGCTGGCGGCATAGGCAAATTGCTCCAAATCAGCATTAGAACCTTTAAGCTCCCTGGTTGTTTCTTCAAGTTCAATCGTCCGTTTTCGCAACATCGCTTCATTTATATCACGGTAAGCTGCCAGCGCCATCAGTTCCGCCAGCCGTGTCACTGCCGAAAGGTCATCCTCGCTATAGGGTCGTTTTGAGTTTGCCACTGCTATCTGCCCCATCAGTTCGGTGCCCATGAATGCCAGCACCGCCAGATAGTTTTTAAGATCTATATGCCCCTTTGGCAAACCTTGCGCGGCGGGGTGGCTTGCCGGGTCGTTGGTAAAGAATCCCTTATGCTGGTTGAGCGCATAACCCCACAAAGAGGGATATTGACCATTGTCACCAACAGGAAAGACTAGTCCTTCACCTTGCTCCTCTGCCGAGCAGCCCTGGGCGGACATCTCGGTGGCAGCATGACCTATCATGTTACCGGTAACCGGGTCTATGGTCTGCACAAAAGCATGTTCACTATCTGTGATGATTTGTGCATACTGGATGATTAGTCCAGCCACCTGCTTAAAAGAGGACCTAGGTGAAATGAGCAGGTTGGAAAGCCTTGCCAAAGCTTGTGTGAGCGCCAAATCCCGCTTCAGGATTTCCTCTTTGGACTTATGTTCAGTTATATCCTGGATTGCACCCACCATGCGATTGGATTTGCCGCTTTCGGATGGAACTATTCTGCCTATGGATTCCACCCAACGCACAGAGCCATCGGACCAAAGAACACGGAATATCTCGTGGTAGTCACTCTGATCGGCAGCTGCTTTTTGCAAGGCATTGACGACCTGTTTGCGATCGGCAGGAAGGACCATTTCCAAAGCATTCTCATACATTCTGCCCAGTTCGTTGGGGGAAAGCCCGAAGATAGCCGCGGCCTGCTCTGACCAGTGAAAGGTTCCGTCGGGCAAATCCCATTCCCAGGTGCCAAAGTGTGCTGAATACTGTGCCAGTGAATTTACAGCGTCCCTTCTTCTTAATTCGTCCTCAATCTGTTTTCGCTCTGTAATATCCTGAATTGCCCCAATAACCCTGATTGGATTATTCCTTTCGTCACGAGTTACTATGCCCATGCTGGCAATCCATCTGGTATTTTTATCGGGCAAAAGAATCCGAAATTCAGTCTCATATTCATAGGTTTCTTCCAAGGCAACCCTTGCTGCACACTGAACCTGTGGCACATCATCCGGGTGCATGATTGCGCAGAGATTGCAAAATTCACGGATTTGATTCTCCTTCTCCATACAAAGTATTCGCAACATATCTTCCGACCAATAAAGCCGGTTGTGCACCAAATCCCAATCCCACAGACCCAGCCTGGCTGCCTTTTGCGCCAGTTCGTAGCGGGATTCACTCCTCGTTAGCGCCTCTTCTACCGTTTTTCGTTCCGTTATATCCTGCACTATGCCCATCATGCGGATGGATTTGCCATTTCCATCCCGGAACACATCCCCATTCTCGCTTACCCAATGCACAGAGCCATCCTGCCACACTATACGGTGCTCTATGGCGTAATCGGCACCATCGTTAACAGCTTGGTTGACCGAGCTGATCACATAGTCGCGGTCATCAGGATGGACGGAGGCAAGAAACGCTTCGTAGGTTCCCCCAAATCCCCCCCTACCAAACCCGAACATAGGCTCTATGCGCTCCGACCAGAAAAGTTTACCCGTTTCTATATCCCAATCCCAACTGCCAATATTGGCAGCACGCTGAGCAAGCGCGTAGCGTTCCTCGCTCCGGCGCAACGCTTCCTCTATATCCTTGCGCTGGGTGATATCCAACATGAAAGTAAGCTGAACATCCCGCCCCTGATACTTAAACGGGCGTGATCTGATCTCAAGTTTTAATGGTGTTCCGTCCCCTTTTATTCCTGAATGCTCATTATGGTAATCAACACCCTTTTCAATTTGCTCTTTGAATGCCGCCCAATCTTCAGGAGGAAATAAGCTGGAGATTGGCAGACCGCTGGTTTGGTTTTCGTGGTAACCAAAAACCTGGAAGAACCTTTTATTGGCATAGATGACCCTGTCATTTTCGGAAAGTATGATGGCGGCAAATGCCGTATCTATGATAAGAAGGGCGCTTTCTTCGCTTTGCTCAAGTCTTTGCTGCGTATTTTTTAAATCGGTAATATCCTCCAGAGTTATTAGAACCAAATCTTCATTTTTAATCTCCAGCGGGATGCTGGATACATAGAAAGTCAATTTATGGATTTCTTCATCACTATCTAATGAAAGGGATACTTGATTGCGAAAGTGGGACATCTTCTGTTCATAAGTCTCATTGATGATGCGGCGCATGTCACAGCTCTGGCAAGCCTGCCCGAAGCCGCAGCCGCGGGGGTCATCGGCGGAATGGATGCAACGCAAAGCCACGCCGGCACGAATGCCCGTCAGGATGGCTTCGGGTTTGCCGGCATATTGCTGCCCAATCAGATTGATGTAGTGAATCTTCCGCTCAGAGTCCAAAATCAGCTTCACTACTGGTGAATTGTAGAAGAACACTTCAAATTCATTCTCTACAAGCTGTTTTTCACCTGTCATAACATCCTCACCCAGTGGTTAATCATTAGTATTATAACAGCCGACAACATCACAAGTTCGCAGTTGACACCCATCAAACTAATGTTTTTGCAAAAAAAATCAGGTGGTTTTTGGCAAAAAAACCGTCCCCACCCCCACTTTGTTATAATCGCCGCATGAGTGCAGCCGATAATCACGATCATGCGCACGATCATGCGCATGGCGCCAGCCGGACCCGGCTGTGGCTGGCAATAATCGTCACGCTGCTGTTTATGGCAGTGGAGGTAGTGGGCGGCATCCTGACCGGCTCCCTGGCGCTGATTTCGGATGCGGGGCACATGTTCACCCATGCCTTTGCGCTGGGCATCACCCTCTTTGCTATGATCTGGGCAACCCGCCCAGCAACGCCTGTGGTCAGCTATGGCTACCATCGCACCGAGATACTCGCTGCGCTCATTAATGGTCTCACCCTGCTGGCGGTGACGGCATACATCGTTTACGAAGCCATAATGCGGCTGATAAATCCCGTGCCGGTGGACGCCCTGGACATGCTGTGGGTGGCGTTGGCGGGGCTGGGCGCCAACCTGATTAGCGCAGTCTTGCTGGCGGGCGGGCAGAAAGGCAACCTGAATGTGCGGAGCGCCTTTTTGCATGTTCTGACCGATACGGTCAGCTCCATTGCGGTCATACTGGGCGCAATTGCCATCTGGCTTTGGGAGATTAACTGGGTTGACCCGTTTCTCTCAATTCTTATCAGCGTTCTCATCCTGCGCTGGTCCTGGGGGCTGCTGGCGCAATCAACCCGGGTGCTGATGGAAGCCGCCCCGCCCGATGTTGACCTGCCCCGGATGATCACCATGATCAAAGAGAAATATCCGATGATCAAGGATTTGCACCACATCCACATCTGGTCCATCAACGAGAACCAGCCCATCCTCACCGCCCATGTGGTGACGCGGCTGGAGAGCATGCAGGAATGCACCGACGAGATGGTTGATATTCAGGACTATTTGCAGAAGGAATTTGGCATCGTGCACAGCGTGCTGCAGATGGAAAGCGACACGGGTGAGGTCAAGGCGTGCAGCCTGGAACCCCACCCCGAACATCAGGATTAATGGAACAGCGCTTTGATATTGCCCAGACTGGTGGGAGTAACCTTTGAATCTGATTCAACAATATAAGCCCGGCATGCATTGTTAAGAACTCCGGTTTGGTTGCTCCCACCCGTTAAATAGATATCAGTCCAGTATCCCCGGTTTTTGGGATTTGACATCTCATAATGCGAACAAGCATGGAAAGCGGAAGGATAGGGCATGGTAGGACCTGCAATAAACATACCGGAATAATAGTCATAGCATTCTACCGAACTTAAGTATTGACCACCATTTTTCCCACCAAAGATATAGAGCATGTTGCCTGCAAAGGCTGCTGATGCTCCCATCCTGGGTGTTCCCAGATGTGCACTCATGGTAGTCCAGGTGCCACCATTAACGTAATAGAAAAAGATAGTATCAGTAGCATTAATGCCATCGGCAGATCCGCCGAACACGAAGATTCCATTTGGTCCCCATTCCACTGCCGCAGCACATCTGGGGGCGGGCATGCTCGCCAGTTGGGTCATGGCGGCATCGCCAGGTTTCCAGCGGTAAAGAGTGGAAAGCACCATTCCCCCCTGCCCTAATTGCCCACCGATCAAATACAGATTACCGGATAGATCCCATTGCATTGCGGTATAAATCATATTTGGTTGGGGCATGGGTGTATTCTGCGTCCAGGTGTTAAGTGATGGTTTATAATCGGTAGTGTAATTATAGTAACCGCTGTCGGTGGCACCGCCGCTAACGATTACATCCGTAAATGTCCAGGCATAGAGTTGGCTGGCAGAGTGACCCCAAACACCGCCTCCCGGATGGGGCACGGTGCCCACCTGCCAGCTTCCCCCCTGATAAAACTGAATATAGGGATACACGCTACCACTAGTGGTTTTGCCACAAATCTGCCCAATCTTATCATAAGTGAACATGGAACCAGCGCAGTAATTACACGCCACCGGCGTATTGGGCAGGGTATACCAATTGAAAGTAACAGGATTGGGCAACAACTGGACTTTAGCTAATTGATCAGCAGCAGATAGAGAGTAAGATACCAGAGTCAGCAGAATAAACGTAAAGCTAACCAGACGAGCTTTTCGCATTTTACACCCCGCTTTATTGATGATATAGCGCTTTGATATTGCCCAGGCTGCTGGCTTCCACCGCCCCATTCATAATACTCGCCTGATTTGCCAGAGTCACTACTGCACCATTATACCCACCGGAAACAAAGATCATTCCGCCATAATCTTCATCGTTTGGGAAACCCCAGCCTTCACCACCTGCTGCCATGCCGGCGGTGGTAAACAGCATGGGTGCTACATCTATCAGAGTGTTATCTTCGGGACGGTATCTTTCTACACTGTTTAGATAAGTTGCACCGTTTTGCCCACCCAGGACGAAGATATCGGTATACATTGTCTGGACTGCAGCTGCGCCGGTGCGGGCATGGGTGAGCAGCATCGGAACCACCGCCCAGGAATTGGCAATGCAGTCGTAGAGCCAGATGGTGTTGGTTCCGGTGTTTCCTGAAACAGCACCACCAAAAACATAAATCTTATTATTCCAAAAGTAGGCTGCTGCAGCGTTTTTGCGGGGCGCAGGCATGAGCGCCATCGCATCCATGGCAAGGGCATCCGGCGACCATTTGTAGACTGTGTTCAGCACTGTGCCGGTGCCACCTATTTCACCGCCCAGCAGCCAGCAAGTGTTTGTCCCATTACTGACCATCGTCGTATTAATCATGTGAGCCTGCGGCATAGGCGTGCTT
>Ga0315280_10002175_pt1 | contig 32112 bp, 45 predicted proteins | sample YL17G06_40_MG_FD_203697 | JGI IMG/M metagenome (GOLD analysis project Ga0315280, IMG submission 203697) | Sediment microbial communities from Yellowstone Lake, YNP, Wyoming, USA - YL17G06_40 | ecosystem: Environmental > Aquatic > Freshwater > Lake > Sediment | place: USA: Wyoming | collected... | reverse complement strand
TAACGATACCAAGGTCCAAACCGAAAAATCAGCCGACGAGGATAAAGTCCGCATAGATACTGCCGGAGTTGAAAGAGTAGTTATTGATTTTAACGGAGTGGATCTTAAGAGCCACAGGCTTATCGGTCTAGCGGCACCGACTACTGCTGGTGATGGAATCCGGCAGACCACAAAGATTACAGAAGCTAGTTTAGAGGACGCAGTAGATAAAAAACACATCCAGTCTCATGCCATAACCTCAACCTCCGACCATACCTCTACAGCTACTTCCGGCAAGATGTTAAAGGCAAATGCAAACGGTTTACCGGTAGACGCTACCAACACTGATACTGAGGTAGCTGATGCAGTAACCAAAAAACACACCCAAAACACTGATAAGATAATTAAGGATACGGACGCCGATACCTCAATAGATACCGAGGAATCCGCCGACGTCGATACCATTGTCGTCAAGGCCGCAGGTGCTACAGTCCTGAAAATTCTCGCTAACGGCAACGTCGGCATCGGGACGACGGACCCACAAGGCCTGTTACATGTAGCATCAATAGGTGCTGTAAAAACATGGGTAACTACTACTGCGATTACGAGCTCTCCACATACCGAGTGGAATAACGGAATGGGTTACACATTAGTAGGAACGGAACGAAGCACTACCGGAGGCCTGTTTGTAGGAAGCGCGCCATACGCTTCTCTTATTGGTTCTGTTGTAGCATATCCATTACAATTAGCAACCGACAATACTGTCAGAATGACGATAGACAGCGCTGGCAACGTCGGCATCGGGACAGCAACACTAACAAGTAAATTACACGTTGTGGGACTGCCCATATATGCAAACAATGCGGCAGCAGTAGCAGGCGGTCTTACTGCTGGGGCTTTTTATAGAACTAATGGTGATCCAGACCTAGTTTGCGTGGTTCATTAACGGATTAGAGATGTACGGAAGGATTATCCAAACCATCGGAGTACTCGTAGTTATCGTAGCTGTAGAGGTAGAGATCTGGAAGCATGAGCCGGTCTATCTGATCCTGGCTACTATAGGCTCTCTGGTCTTTGCCTTAGGCACCAAGATCGTCTACTTCTCAAAAAAGAAGCGTTAAGATGGCAGAGAAAGAGAAAACTGATTTTGCCTGCGAGAAGTGCGGCAACGCGGTAGAGCGCCAGCATTGGGGAATCGCAGAGGACCTTAAGACCTACGAGGACCTCTTGACCTGCGTAGACCCTAAGTGTGATTACCATAGATTAGTGAGATGTACCCATAAGAATTTAAACCAGGAGAAAAAGGAAGGATAAACTAAAGGAGGTAGTAATGAAAGCGCGTATTGTAGGAGCCAGGGAGACCGTAGAACTTTCACCTGCTGGTGAGCTAGTCCGTATTGCAGTATACAATTTCACCTTAGACGGCTTAGGACCTTTTGAACACCGCGTCCCGGTTACAGAAGATATCCCTGAGAAATTAAAAGAGGCCATCCGCAAAAAAGAAGATCTCATAAAAGCAGCTACAATAGAGTAGAATGATTCAAGCACTCTTTAATATCCTCCATTGGCCGATATTCTGGAGGCGTAAAGCCGAAGAGGAAGTCGCGCCTTTAGATAAAATCGAGGTTGCTCCTAAGGTAGGTTGGGGGCTTTTTGCCAAAGATAAGCGTAAGTCCTGCCCAATCTTAGACACCTCAGATCGTCTGGCTGCGCTTTTAGGAGAACCGGCTAAACAGACCTACATGGAAATGGTAAAGCTCCATGAAGCCTGGAGCCATTCCGAAGTAGATACGATGGTGGATATCTACCACGCAGGATACGTAGGACCTGCCCAAGCAATGTGGGGAGCGCTTATGGAACAATGGACCGGTACAGGAAAAATTCCTCTTCCCCTGCCAGACTCTCTTGTTACCCCGGAGCTTATCTGGCCAGAGATTACCCAGTTAACCGTAGCAGAGCGCGATGCCATTTTAACATATGCGCCCTATATCATATTTGTAAATGACTGGAAAGAAGCATTAAGCAGAATGGCAGAGTACAAATTAGGTCCTGGTGAGGCTGTTCCAGCTTATGCAGCCTGGCGGAAATTAGAGGCAGTCAGAGGTAGAAGCCAGCCGGATTTATCGGGCGCCTTACCTTTTACCTGGGAATGGTTCTATGGACATTTGCGACTACAATTCTTTTCTAGCTGGCTGACTCAAGAAAACTCAGTGGCAGTACATAAGTTCTCATATAATTATATCGGAGATGCGGCTTGGTGTACTGCCCTTTGGATTACCTTCTGGTATCGCGCTGGTTTTGGGTTGCGCTGGGATGGACCTCGGGGTCTCATTATAGAGATACGCCGGGCGCTACAGAGTATGGGTGGACCCTGGATTACCTAAAAAGGAGAAAGGAGAGCTCTATTTAGATGGGTGGAGGCAAAGGTGGAGGCGGTAAAAAAGTAGCTTGGTCCGAAGTATTTACCTGGGCTAGTAGGTTTGCTGAAAAGTCCTGGGAGGCGTTAAAAGGCGCCTGGCAGGTAATTACTCCTCTTACTACCGCCATTAAGGACCTCTGGGGGTATATAGCTAAAGTCTATGATTGGGTAAAGGGCTATATTCAGCCAATCTATGATTTCTATAAGGATTACATTAAGCCGGTCCTGGACTTTGTACATACTGCGATTGATTGGGCACTAAAAGGTCTTGCCCTGGTTAACGGTAAACTAGATGAACTCTGGAAGATGGTAGAGACAGACGTCTTTGGCCCGCTCAACGAAATCAGAAAAGACGTCAACAAGCTCTGGTTAGACATTTCCGGCATCGTGAGTATCTGGAATAAAGAGCTAGGTGAGCAGATGAGGTCCCAGGAGGAGAAACTAGATAAGAAATGGCATACGATGCTCGACGACATTTATAAGGCTACTATTGGAGAAGTAAAGGAATACCTCGAGCCTATCCAGAAAAAGATCAACGAGATAGACGCCAATTTCCATAAGTACATAGATCCTATAACCAAGACTATGGAGAAAGTTGAGAAAATCATCGAGACAACCTTCGAGAAACCCCAGGTCCTAAAGCGCGAGACCATCTTTAGTACTTCCCAGGAGTGGGGCGTGGACCTCTGGAATGACCTCTTTTCCGGAGTAACCCCAAAAGAGCCAGTTACCCCTAGCCTGGAGATGGTGCAGCTAAAGGTGGACCCGGTAGTAGATAAATACATCAAGGACATCTTTGCCGAGAAGGTAGAAGGCTGGGGAGACATCACTCAGAGAATAGATGAGGAAATCAGAGAGAAGTTTTACGGAGAAGTAATCTCCAGGAAAACCGAGATTACAGTCCCCAGGCTATCCGGAGGGGCAGGAGGCGGATACTAAGATGATAGAGATGCTTATAGGGTTTGTAACGAGATTTTTAGATATCCTGGCTACCCAGACCGTCTTAAAGCCCTTAGCTGCTTTAGGCTCGATCCTCTGGACTCAGTACTCACTGATCATCTTAAAGCTCATCAAGCCTCAGATGCTCTACATCATGCAGAATATCTCGAGGACCTTATACTCACCGGATGCAGAATGGTCGAGGTTTGTGGCTGACTATCTTAACCGGCTTACCGGAGGCCTGGTAAAAGCCGAAGATATCCAGAATCAGGGTATCGGCATAACCAGTACCTCTGCCATGGAGAGCATGGGAGGCACCTTCTTAAAGCCTTTGCTCAACCTGGTTATGCCTACTCCTGGTGAGGTAGAAACTAGCCCCTTAAAAGCCTGTCAGCGGTTCCTCGGCCTTAACCTGCAATTCAACATGTCAAGCTGGCTTCTCCATGTTATTGCAGACACTTATTCTCTGGGAAGGGTCAAAGGACTAATTACCCTTCCTACAGCGATCTCCCGGAGCTTTGGCTTTGGCCGGTTAAGCAGGTTTGCCTTAGGTCCGGCCTTTAATTTTACCGTAGTTAAACCTATGGAGAAACTGTTTAATAAGATCTACACCCCGGAGGGATACACCCGGTCGCAGGCTGCAAGCTTGCTCAGGCACGGGCTGATCAGCGCTACAGACTATATCAATATCTGCCTGGAGCAGGGACTACCTCCATCAAAAGCAGCCCTATTATATGAAGTAGAAGAGAAAGAATTAGCTGACGCCTGGTTAAAGCGCCTTACGGATATGGGCTGGATAAAGAGCGAGGAGATCCAAAAAGAGCTAACGCGCAGGGGTTATAGCCCTCAGAGAGCGGAGATCTTAGCCAGGCTCATCATAGATGACCGGAAGCTTGATCTCATAGATAAGGTTATAAGTGCAGCAGCGGACCTTTACAAGGACAGGACTCTTGACCGTACAAAGTTAGAGGGTTATCTTTTCAAGGCTAATTATAACAGGGATGAGATAGATCTTTTTGTAGCTAAGCTAGACCTGGAGAGGTCCCGGAGACGTTTCTTAACACAGGCGCAAGTAGTCCAGTTGTGGCTTAACAAGAAGATGGGTAGGATGGAGTGTAAGAATTACTTGGTAAATCTTCTCGGTATGACTGCTGAGGATGCGGAGCTATACATGAGCTTAAAGTCTCCTGTTTAATAGCGCTCTAAGCTACGGAGCGCTAATTTTGAAGGGTTTTTGAAATGCCTTTAACCAGTTATATATATAGAGAGAAAATAAGGCGTTCAGCAAATCTGCAAATTACCCGTGAGAGCCTTTTATATCTTATTGAATTACTTATAGTTACAACGCATCAAGTTTACATAACTTTTATTATCAGCCCAAGTGCGACATTTCACGAATATATAATATAAGTGTTTAGAAGGGTTTTAAAAAGTGTTTAGAGGGGTTTTAAAAAAGGTTTCTCAAAAGGTGATTCGGTAGGGAGCGTAGGAGAGAGGCTTAGATGACAAAGGTAGAGGCTTTTTTGGCTGAAAGGTTTACTCACATGATGCCAGGAGACGTTCCTCTTTGGCAGAGGTTCCTTGTACAACACGGGGAGTACTTTGATAGGTTCGAATATGATGTCCATGTAGGCCGAGGGGTAGAGCTGGATCCAGCCTGGCCAGAAGAGATCGCGCGTGCAGCCCTGGCTTTAACGCAAAAGAGGATTGACGCAATGGGTTATAGAGGAGGAGAGGTCTGGCTCTTTGAGGTTAAGCCGGATGCCGGACTGTCCGCACTAGGCCAGCTCCTAGCGTATAAGATTCTTTGGGAGAAGGAAAACAAGGCCCGGCCGATAAACTACCTTGCCATAATAACTGACCGGTTGAATCCTGACGAAAAGTATTTATTTGAGGTTAACGGGATCCGGATTTACATCGTAACTCCGTAGAGACAAAAAAGAGGTAGTCATATATATCGACTGCCTCCGAGATCTTTCGTCCTAGCCCTTCCTAGCTTAAAATTCGAGACAGAATTATTGTGCAGGTGGCATTGGAGGTCTAATTCCTCTTTTTGCGATATTCCCGATACCCACCAGACCTGCCAGGATAATGATAAAAACTACTCCAAAAATTCCGGCAGCGCAAAAGAATCCTAAACCCCATTGTAGACCACGTAGAAACTCACTCACTTCTTCCTCCGCTTTCGTGATATAATTATCTCCTTATTATTAACACCTAATAATCCCAGGATCCCCAGTATTAACTCTTCAGCATCTTTAACCGGGATAGTAGTCTCCTCAGTTATAAAACCCTCCTCAGGATGAATAGATAAACCGTTATCATCTCTAATCACCAAGATGCTTTTTCTCATCCCCTAATCTCCTCTCCCAATGGTCCGAGTAACTCTACCATTACATCGCTAGTTATAGCTACTTCCATAGCATGGCACCATTCTACCATGACCTCTTTACGCCTGCGCGCCCCGATAGGCAGCTCTTGCAGCCAGGCAATAGTCTCATGGACTCTGTCTTTAAATAATAGCTCTTTAGGGAACACATCGAGTACTGCCATATTATCTCCCTCTACCAATTTACCCCTAATTTAAGCTTCCAGAGCTGCACTCCGACAAAGTTATCCTTCTTTTGCTTTGAGTCCTGGTAGATTGTAACCGGCTGGTGGTCGCGGATCTGGATGCTCTGGACGGTTTTGTAAGTAGGCGCTACAAAGGTCTTATGATAAATCCCGATGCCTACGGCAATTAAGATAGCATAAAAGAGAAGCTTTGCCAGCTTCACTCCGTTAAAGATGTTAAAGCCGGATAAGAACGTCAGGATGCTGAATGGCTCCACGCTAACGCCCTTTCTGTTCTAGCCACCAGTTAAAAAACATTAGTCCTATTGCTAAGCTAAAGCCTAAAATTACCCCAATTATCCAGCACACAGTTTACCTCCTAGTAGGTTTTTACCTGGGGATTCACTTTACGGTCATCGAATCTCCAGACCTGCTTTATGTAGGGTTTAGGACACTTATTAAAGTTCCGGATGGTCTCCTCTTCTGCCTCATCTGGCCAGGAGTTGCATTTCGTCTGGATGAAGAGGATTCCGTTGGAGTTCATCGCCACAAGATCAAAGGGACCTAAGGATGCCCGGGAAAGGATCACGTAAAAACCGATGTTCTCTAAGTGTTTTTTGACTGAGCGGATCCTCCGCGACTCTTTTTCTTTAGTGTTCATATATTGTTACTCCGGATTTAAAAGCTCGTATATTGCCTCAAAGGTTTCTTTGGTCTCACCTTTAAGGCTTGTGGAAGCAACCGCAGAACACCAGCTGTCCATATCAAAGATAACAATGGATTCATCCATTTTACCTAATTCGATCTCATCGTCCGGTAGTCTTCGTATCCAGAACCCCTGCGTTATCCAAAACCTGCCCATTCCTACCCTCCATAACCAGAATCATATTCTTTGGTGTTCACTCTACCTCTCTACTAAGGAAATCTTTAAGCCAATAGACTAAAAGATTCCAAACTTCCTGAGTGTTACCGGAAGTTAGCCTTACCGTGAATAGTATACGACTTTCCTCAGTGAAAGAAAGAATTATACCTTTATCTTCTTTGCCGATTCTAAGTGTAAGTTCTCTATTTAACCATGGCATTTTTACCCTCCATATCCAGGATCCCAAACCTCTACTTGTACTTTTATCAGACCTTCTCTTAAGTCTGCTATCTCCGAGAAAGCGCGCCGGGTGAGGTCGATAAGGCGATGTAGTCGCTTCGCTGGCCCGCGGTCGTTACACTTAACTACTATCGAGTAACCGTTCCCTAGGTTAGTTACTCTAAGGTATGCACCTAGAGGCCAATCCCAGGCTGCACAAGTCAGCCCTTCCGGATCAAAAAGCTCACCCGACGCAGTGTACTTATTTAGCCTTTCCCCTCCTCCATACCAGGAGGCAAGACCGGTCATAGATATAGTTTCTCCTTTGGCTACATTCATTAAAGTTATAAGAAATAACAGGCCGATAAAGATGGCCTCAGCTATCTCCTTAAAAAGTCTATATTTAAGGGAGTGCATAAACTACTCCGTCTTGGTCTCTTTGGGTAATGCCTCTAATTCTTCCTCGGTCCGGGCTAAGACCCTACCGTCTTTAGTCTTTACGGCATAGATCTTGACGTCCTTAACCTCTGGGACCTGGAAGGCCAACAATTTCTCTAATTCCTCCAAGGATCTCAACCTCCTCACCAGTAACTGAATCTCTTGCCTTCTCGCCCTGGCCAAATTTAAGGCCAAGGACCTTTTCGCGCTCCGGGGTCTTGAGCTTGTCTACTTCTTTTTTTACCTGCCAGAACTCGATGACCTGGGTTATCTTGTCTTGAATTGCAGTATGGTCAATCATCTAACTCCTTTCACTTAATAAACTGGCTAACAACAGGACACCACTTTCTCTCCTCCTCGTAGGCTATACATCTTTCTTTAAGACAGGGAAAGCCCACCTGGATCCGGACATCTACTTTTTTGGGATCAATGACGTTAGGCGCCTGCTGCTTTATGCTAAAGCCAAAACTTAAAGGGCAGAGTTTAGGTGGCTGGTCCACTTTTGGCCTCCTCTTTTTTTACCTCGAAAGGCAGCTTGTCTCGCATAATCTTTATTGCCTGCATCACGATATTATAACACTCCGGGCAGACCCTTATCAAAATCATCTTCTCCGTAGAGTTTATTCCTGTACAGCAGGCGCAGATAAAGGTCAGCTCAGGCGGATGCTCCATGGCGCCGCCTAGAGAAACTGTCGGAGCAGTAGGCCTGAGGCCCAGAGCTGCCAGCTCTGAGGCTACCCAGCCCCTAACTACATTAAAGGTTGCGCCGCTACGGACCGCTGCATCAAATAGGGACCTGCGTCGGGCCTCATCCGGCAGTTTAAGTAACTCTAAGGCCGACTGATAATTTAATGAGCCTGCGTCTATTGCGTTTCTAAAATCCTCCGGACACTCCAGGAGCTTTAAGTGCTGGTATACCCAAGTAGATGAGTGCCTGAATGTTTTAGCCAGGGCCTCGACGGAGAGTTTCTTCTCATCCCTGTACCATGCCAAGTAAAGAGCAGTATCTAAATGGGAGACGTCTTCACGGATCAGGTTTTCATGTAGGGTCATAGCCGGTATATTTGACTCCTGGGCAGCTCCCACGATACAGGGGATCGTCTCGATACCCAACATCCGGTGAGCGATGTACCGGCAGTTACCCGAGATGATTACATACCTGCCGTTATCTTCTTTTACCCTTATAGGATTTTGCAGCCCGATCTCTTTTATGGACTGGGCTAGGGATTCTAAGTATTCTTGGTCGATAGTAGTTCTATGTTCTACTTGGGGATGGTCAATCTGATCTAGGGGTATCTCTTTAAGCTCCACGACTTTTAAGCTCCTTGTCTATTAGTAGTTCTCCGATCTGGCAGTCCTCTGCCTGTTTCTGCCAGTACTCTGCCTCTTTCTGCCAGTACTCTGCCTGTTTCTGCCAGTCCTCTGCCTGTTTCTGGTAGTCCTCTGCCTTTTTCTGCCAGTACTCTGCCGTTTTCTGGCAGACCTCTACCGTTTTCTGGCAGTACCCCACCTGTTTCTGGTAGCCCTCTGCCTGTTTCTGGCAGTCCTCCGCCTGTTTCTGGCAGTGCCCTGCCGTTTTCTGGCAGTCCTCTGCCTTTTTCTGCCAGTACTCTCTTAGTTTTTCTAATCTTTCTACGGAGACGTCTTTTAGATCGCTAATCACTTTTTATCCTCCCTTTTTTCTTCTCTATCTACCATAACGATAAAATCCTTGTAGTCTGCATTCTCGCCCTCTACCAACCCTAAGTATTTTATCCCGACGTGTTCTCCGACCTGGATATTCTCGCGTTCCCTAGCCGTCTTGATTACACTCGAGATAAAAATAGACCATAGCTCGCCATCCTCATCGTTTTTAAGGACCATAACCTCGCCGTCTCCAAAGCGAGAGGTCATGGTGCGAAAAGCCGCTACTTCTCCGACGATAAAATCGCCTTCTTCTTTAGGAATCCAGAATTTAGGTTTTTTTGCGTTCTGGACCCTGTCCCTAAAATTCTCGCTCCTGTAAGTCTTGGCCATTTATTTTACCTCCACTAAAGATTCATAGACCCTCTGCCTCTTTTCTGATAACCTTTTAATGATATGAGGAGGAAATTCTAGTTTTGATAAGACAAGGTCCTTCTCAAAGATCTCCGCCACCAGAAAATCACCTTCTCTCCATTTCATTGTCTTTAAGATTTTATCCGGTATAACCGCTGCCCGGGAATGCCCACACTTAAATATCTTAGTAATTCTCATGTTTATTCTGTTTTAACCTACCTCTTAAGACCTACCTATACTCTCCGGGAATAAAGAACCTGCCGGTAAAGAACAGTAGGAAGCTTCCGGACCCTTGGAAGATTTTTTAAATCTTTAAGGGTTTAATTTTATAAAAACCAGAGCTCGTTAGTGTTTTTAACGGCACGTTCTTTTTTTAACGCAGACGTGCGATTAAGGTCCGCTAATAAACCTTTCTGCCCTGCGTCCCGCCTTAGGGGAAGTAGAAGCCTCGGAAGTTCTGCCGTATAAAGTTACAGTGAGGTTTTCTTCCGGCGAATAGCGTATAGATGATTAGTCTAACCCTTGGTAGCTATTTCTACACTTTCATGTCCTTGAAAGCGCCATTATTTTACAATCGTAAAAAGTATATACGGTTTTTTTGATTTTGTCAAGTCTTTTTTTCTTGACATTTAGAGATCCTCGTGTGTATACTTTATACATAGGAGCGGTCCAGGCGAGAGGACCGTTGCTTTACGGTTTCCCCCCGACGATAAACGCCGGGGGGATTTAATCCTTGCTGATCTAATTACAGTTAGAGGATAAAAATTTCCGAGGAGGTAAATATGCCAAAGATAAAAGAAATATCTACGATTGCAGAAAAATACGGAAGAGTTACACCAGCCAGGGCTGCTGATTTTGAGGCTGGAGTAAAAGCTCCGATGGAGGACTGGGGAGCCAAGACATCCGCTGCCGAGGGTAACTTTGAGCAGGGCATCCAGGCCGCGATCGGCAATAAGAGTTTTGGTAAAGGCGTAGCCAAGGCAGGCACCGCCAAGTGGCAGAGAAAGACCATTGAGGTTGGAGTCGGCAGGTGGGGCACTGGAGTAAGGGCAGGACAGCCGGATTACCAGGCTGGTTTCGATCCTTTCGCAAAGGTTATTGCAGGGACTACTTTACCGCCCAGGTTCCCTAAAGGCGATCCCCGAAACATCGACCGGGTGAATTCGATGGCCAAGGCTTTGCACGACGCAAAGATTAAGTAATTTCGGGGAGGTGATTTAAGATGAATTATAGACATACGACGATTTTAGCCAGAAAGACCGAAGCCGCCGATGTTACTGAGACGATAGATATTGATATCAAGGATCCGATTAGCCAGCTCGTTGTTACCCATGAAAGCACTCAGGGCGAAAGCGGCAGCGTTACCATGCACCCGGCGGCCTGTATTGCCAAGATCGAGCTCGTCGACGGATCAGACGTGCTTTACTCGCTTAGCGGCGTAGAGGCTCAAGGGGTAGATTTCTACCATAACCTTAAAGAGCCCGGTAACCAAATGATCTATCTTAACACCATGAACTCTGAAATGGTGTTTATCCTTAACTTCGGGCGGTACCTATGGGATCCTCTGTTAGCGCTAGATCCTAAGGAGTTTACTAACCTGCAATTAAAGGTTACGATCGACGTTAACGGCGGCGGCATGAATACCTCGACGGGGTACTTGACTATTTTAGCTAAGTGCTTTGACGAGAAGAAGATCTCTCCTGTAGGATTTTTGCAGCATAAGGAGATAAAGAGCTACACCCTAGCAAATAGTAGCTGGGAATACACGGACTTACCGACGGATTACCCTATAAGAAAGCTTCTTATAAGGGCCCGCCGAGACGCTGTAGGCTTTGACTATCAGCTGGCAAATATTAAGCTGCATGAGGATAACCTTAAGCGCGTAGTTTTAGACTACACAATAGGGGAAGTAATGAGGTCGATCGTTACTCAGACGCCCCCGTACCGTGAAGGGATCCTGATGTTTGGCTCCAATACCGCGGTTTATGGGTATTGCACACCGGCATATCTTCCGAAGTTTTCAGGGTGCGGGTGGAGGGCCACAGCAAATATAGGATCAATAGCAATCTATGAAGGCGACGGTCAGAGATACGAAATGATTATGGACACCTACGCGGGAAATATTCAGCTACATTGTGAGGGCTGGTGTCCTCAAGCCATGCTACAGATCCCCTTTGGGTTACAAGACACACCCGAGGACTGGTATGATGTTACTAAGGTAGGTAACTTAAAGCTTGAGATAAAGGGTGGATCTGATGTAGGTACCTCTCAAACTGCGGAGATTGTGTTACAACAGTTAAGAAAGTATTAAGCATTTAGGTTTAAGCTCAGGTTAAAACAAATAGCCGGGTATTCGTAACAGAGCCTATCTAAAAGTAGCTCTTATACGGGCTGCCCGGCTTTTTTTATTAAGAGGAGGCATTATGCCTGGTAAAAAGGGATACATCCTTCTAACTGCAAGTACTAAGGTATTCAATAAAGCATGCAAGCTTAAAAGCATCGTCCTGACCGGCGACGGGACCAATGCTACTTATGCTGATATTTACGACGGAGATTCAGCTTCTGATCCACAGGTAGTACGTTTAAGGGTGCTGGGGACCACCAGTAAAAAGTTTACCTGGTCAGAAGGCCTGGATTTAGAAAGAGGCCTTTATATAAGCTTTGAGACAAATTTAAAATTTGTTACCGTAGAGGCTGTACCGGTCAAATAGATGATTTACTCTTTTGCGATTGAGACCGCAATAATCTATTCGGCTACGAATAAGTTAAAGACCGATCTAAAACTTACCGCCGGTATAATCCACCAGATAGACATAGTCTTTCCTACCGGTTGCGCGGGCCTGCTCTACGTGGCCCTCACCCACGGCCTGCACCAGATCTGGCCTACTAACCAGGGAGAGTTTTTTCATACCGACGGAGAGACGATTTCTTTTAGGGAGTTCTACGAACTGGCCTCCGCAGAAAACACTCTTTCCGTCTACACCTACAACTTAGATGATACCTACGCTCACTCAGTAATTATCCGGCTGGGCCTATTAAAACAATCAGAGATACAGGGCTTATGGCTGCCCTGGTCCGGGGAGGTCTACGACTAATGGCTAAAGGTGCGCAGGATTGGGTGGCCAGGACAGATATACTTTTACAGACCCTCCAAGAGTTAATCATCAGGCCTAAATACGGAACTCGAGGTCTTTTAGAATTTCAAAACTACGTAACTGCAAGTGCAGAGACTTCTTTGGGAGTGATTACTGGTAAAGGGGTGATTTATGGTGGAGCAGTAATTGTCTCAGGGGCTGCTACTTGCGGACTGGATGCTGTAGGTTCTGCCGACGACGGAGGCTTACATTATTTTACACCTAACTTTGCATACTGTAATTTATTTTCACTTACCGCACAGCACGGGTATACCTGGCAATTAGAGTGTTATGATGATGTACTTTTTTACTATGCCCTCTCTGCCAATGCTGGCATAACCTTTGAGACAAGCTTTGAATTCTTTTATCAAGAAGGTTCAGGTAGGACTCCATTAGTTATATCAAAGCTGATGTATGCAGTTTTATAAAGAAGATGGCTATTGAAGTTAGAGGTATAGCAGTAGATAGACCGGGTACAGTTAAGAGGGTGATGATTATTACAAGAAATAACAGCGCATCTGTATATAAGCAGTTAGTCTGGCCCGTAGGTAAACCCTTAACCCCGGGGACTATAAAAGTAGAAGTAGCTAAACTCTGGAAGGTTGAGCCTACTAGTGTAGTAATTTTAGAGAACGTGGAGATACCTAAGATCTAATATGCCTGAATATAATCAAGTAAAATGGCGTGGTATTCGTCCTGTATCGCCAGCAGAGTCTATCCCGATCGTAAAAGGGACTGACGAAAGGAAGGCTGCCGCGATAAACGGAGGCGCCACGGTTGCCATAGGAGCTACCTCTACGACGATTCTTGCAGCTAACTCCGCACGCGTATCTTACTACGTCGAGAATATAGGCTCAGCCGCGGTCTACGTCTATTTAGGCACTCCGGCTACAACCGCCAAGCTAACCCTTAGCCCGGGGGATTTTATCCTCGGGGATGACTACACGGGAATTATTACCGGCATTGTTGCCACCGGGTCCCAGAACGTCTACGTAGTGGAGGTGTAAAAAAATGTTTCTTGTAAGCAGAGCAATAGCTCAGAAGTTTACGAATCTCTTAGACACCTTCTCCAGTTACACCGGAAAGGCGCTACAACACATACGCGTCAAGTCTACTGAAGACGGACTTGAGGCATTTACTTTTGCCTTAGCCTTTCTGAATCTTACAGACACCTTTACCAGTTACACCGGTAAGGCACTGCAATACTTAAGAGTCAATGCCGGCGAGACCGGCCTGGAGACCGCTATCCTCGACGCTGCCACTAAAGCCCTTTCTAATCTCGCCTCCGTGGCTATAAACGCCTCACTCCTTTTTGATACGGATAACGCCTACGACGTAGGCTCGGCTGTTAAAAACTTAAGGAACGTCTATTCTAAACTAATAACTACTCCCGCCGTCGTTTTCCCAGCTACTCAAGTCCCTTCTGCCAATGCCAATACTCTTGATGATTACGAAGAAGGCGACTGGACTGCTGCGTTTAGTTGTGGAACGAGTGGGACGATTACGATAAGCGATACTTTTAAAACAGGAAGTTATGTAAAAATAGGCAGAATGGTTACGGTTACAGGTCTATTTAGGATAGCTTCAGTAAGTTCTCCTGTGGGTAGTCTTCTATTGACAGGTTTACCTTTTGTTTGTGGAACTGGTGATAAATTTTATTCTGGAGTAAGTATTGATGCAAATGGTTTAGTAAACACTGCTACAACATCTATTGTCGGTTATGTGGAAGCGGGTCAATCAAGGATGTGGATTGCAAAATGGGCAGCAGGCAGCGAAGCAACTTTAGCAGGAGATGTTCAAGCAAATTCATCATTTATCATACAGGCAACTTATTTTACGGATTAAGGAGGATGTATGTATTCAGAGCAATCAGTAATAGACAAGATTGAGGTATTAGAAGACGGACAAATCCAAATCCGCAGGGCAGACAGGGTATTGAAAGACGGGGTAAAAATATCTGAGACCTACCATCGGCATGTAATTGCACCGGGCGATAATCTGGACAAGGAAGATGTAAGAGTAAAAGCAGTGGCTGAGGTAGTGTGGACCAAAGAAGTCAAGGCTGAGTATCTAAAGACGAAGGAAAAAAATGTACGGTAGAATTATACAAACTATCGGAGTAATCGCAGTCATCGTCGCTGTAGAGATAGAACTCTGGAAGCATGAGCCGGTGTATCTTATTCTAGCTACCGCAGGCTCTCTGGTTTTTGCCTTAGGGACTAAGATAGTCTACTTCTCAAAAAAGAAACACTAAGATGGCTGATAAAGAGGCAACAGAATTTGTCTGCCCTATCTGCGCCAGCCCTTTAGAGAGGCAGCATTGGGGCATAAGTGAGAATCTTGAGTTTTATCAAGACATGCTTACCTGCTCAGATCTTACGTGCAGCTATTCTAAACTAGTCAAATGTATCCATAAGAATTTAGAGAAAGAGAAAAAGGAAAAATAGGAAAAAGGAGGTAGTGATGAAGAGACGTATTATAGGAGCAAAGGAGACGGTTGAACTCTCTCCGACCGGACAGCTGATACGTATCGCGGTTTATAATTACACCTTGGATGACTTAGGACCTTTTGAGTATCGCGTGCCGGTTGCAATGGATACTCCTGAGGCCTTAAAAGAAGCGATCCGCAAGAAAGAGGAATTACTAGGAGAAGCTACTAAAGGCTAGTATGATTCAGGCACTCTATAATCTTACACATTGGCCCCTCTTTAGGCGCAAGCAAAGTAAAGAGGAAGTTATCCCGGAGGATAAGATTGAAGTAGACGAAAAGGTCGGCTTTGGTCTTTTTGCTAAAGAGGACCGTAAGTCTTGCGCAATCCTGGATACTGCTGATCGGGCAGCTCTGCTTTTGGGTAAACCTGCCCAAGAGGTCTACCTTGCGCTGGTGCAAGTCAATGAGCTTTGGACTCACTCCGAAAGCGATACGGTAAAGGAAATCTACGCCGCAGGCTACGTAGAGCCGGCCAAAGCCATGTGGAACGCCTTAATTGAGATGTGGACCGGTTTTGCAGTTGTGCCTCCTGGTCTAGAGGGTACCTACGTTACTCCCGAGCTAATCTTTCCTGAGCTATTTAAGATTAGTGAAGCCTCACGCAACCTGCTTATAACGCAGGTACCTTGGGCTATCTACACTTATGATTGGGAGGAGTTTCTAGCCAAGAAAGCTACTTACTGGTATTCCGGAGTGGCTAGTGTCGGAGAAACCTACCAGGCCTGGCGAGAGCTTGAGATAGTAAAAGGCAGAACGCAACCTGACATAGTAGATGTCCTGGCTAAATTTGACTCTTTTTTTGGCTGGTTTAGTCCTAAGACCTGGTTTGTCGGGAAATTCGGGGATGACAGTTGCGAGACCTGGATGAACGCATTTTCATACGCAACAATATCCGACATGACTTATATGCTCATGATTCTTTTTATGATCCGACTCAGACGTAATTTATCCGTAAGATGGGGTAGGTATTCAAGAGCAAGTGATATATATCAATCTCTCCGGTCAGCACTCCGGGGTTACTTTGGCGTTAATCTGGATAACTATTAGAGGTAAATATGGGTGGTAAAGGTGGAGGCAAGAAAGGTCCTGATTGGAGCCAGATCTTTACCTGGGCCGCAGACTTCGCTTACAAAGGTTGGGAGGCCTTAAAAGGATTCTGGCAGGTAATCACTCCCTTAATCAATACCATTAAAGACCTCTGGGGCTACGTTGTCAAAGTCTATGACTGGGCAAAAGCGGCAATACAACCCCTCTGGGATTTTTACAAAGACCAGATCAAGCCCTGGCTGGACTGGGTAAGAGACATGTTAGAGAATACCCGGACTATTCTTTTAGCTGCCCAAGGCAAATTAGACGAACTCTGGAACAAGCTCCTAAATGATGTCTTGGGTCCTCTTAATGATATAATTAAAGACGTAACTAAAATCTGGACCCAGATCGCAGATGTAGTCTCTGTCTTTAACGCTAGCCTAGCGGAGAAGATGCTCGCCCTAGAAAGCGACCTCACCGCCAAGTACAACGCAGCCATAGACGCGGTCTACGATAAGACCATTGGCCAGGTAAAAGAGATCCTGGACATCCCTTTAAGGAAACTAAACGAGCTTGAGGCCTTATACAATCTCTACGTTAAAACCTTTACCGATAAGCTAGAACACATCGGGAATATCATAGAGACTACTTTTGAAAAACCAGACGTCCTTAAGCGCACAGTTATCTGGGAAACTTCTATGCATTGGGGCGTAGATTTATGGAACGACCTCTTTTCCGGAGTTACCCCTAAAGTACCAGCTACTCCTAGCCCAGAGATGCAGCAGTTACAGGTAGATCCCTTCATAGACAAATACATAGAGGACATCTTTGCTGAAAAGGTACCCGGCTGGGAGGATTTAACCAAGAGAATAGATGAGGAGATTAGAGAGAAGTTTTACGGAGAAATAATACCACAAAAGACTACAATTACAGTCCCTAAATTACCCGGGGGAGCAGGAGGCGGATACTAAAATGATAGAGATGCTGATAGGCTTCGTAACAAGATTCTTAGATATCTTAGTTACCCAAACTGTCTTAAAGCCCTTGGCTGCTTTAGGTTCGCTCCTCTGGACCCAGTACTCAATGATCATCTTAAAGCTCATCCGGCCTCAGATGCTCTATATGATGAAAAACATCTCCAAGTCTTTATACACTCCAGATGCGGAGTGGTCGGGCTTTGTGGCCGACTACCTTAACCGCCTTACCGGAGGTAAGGTAGAAGCCGAGCAGATTCAGCGGCAGGGTCTTGGTATAGGAAGTACCTCAGCCATGGAGAATCTAGGCGATTCTTTCTTAAAGCCCCTCTTAAGTATGATTATGCCTTCTCCCTCAGAAGTACAAGACGACCCCTTAAAAGCCTGTAACCGCTTTCTCGGCCTTAACCTGCAATTTAATATGTCCAGCTGGCTCTTGCACGTCTTAGCAGACACTTACTCTTTAGGCAGGGTTAAAGGGCTAATTACCCTTCCTTCTGCAATATCGCGGAGTTTTGGTTTTGGCCGCTTATCTAGATTTGCCTTAGGCCCGGCCTTTAAGTTTACCGTAGTTGATCCTATGACAACCTTGTTTAATAAGATCTACACACCAGAGGGATACACCAGAGAGCAAGCTGCCAGTCTGCTTAGACATGGTTTCTTAAGCCAAACAGAGTATATCAATAGATGTTTAGAGCTGGGTTATGCTCCTTCCAAAGCAGCCATACTCTATGAGTTAGGAGAGAAAGAATTAGCTGACGCCTGGTTAAAGCGCCTGGTGGATATGGGCTGGATAACAGAGACAGAGATACACAACGAGTTAACGCGCAGGGGATATAGCTCAGAGAGAGCTACAATCTTGGCCAGGCTTATAAGAGATGACAGGAAGCTTGATCTAATAGATAAGGTTATAAGTGCAGCAGCAGACCTTTACAAAGATGGTATTCTTGACCTAACAAAGCTGGAGGGTTACCTTACCAGAGCTAATTACACTCAGGATGAGATGAGTCTTTATGTGGCAAAGCTAGACTTAGAGAAGGCCCGCAGACGCTTTCTTACGCAGGCGCAAGTAGTCCAGTTGTGGATTAACAAGAAGTTATCTATGATTGAATGCAAGAGCTATTTAATCAATAATCTTAATATGACTGCTAGAGATGCGGAGTTGTATATGAGCTTGAAGTCTCCCGGTGCTTAACACTTTAAGCTACGGAGTACTGTTTTTAAAAGGTTTTTTTGTTCTTCTTATCCAGTTATATATATAGAGAGCTAATAATGTTTTCAAATAATCTGCACAATCCGGAAAAGGGCTTTTGTAACCTATTGAAACTACAAATACTTACAAACAACCAAGCTGACATAATAATTATTATTGGAAGTAAACTACTTCCGGCTGAACAGAGTATATAAGTGTTTAAAAAGATTCTAAAAACGGTTTTTTAAAGGAGAGTTCGCTAGGGAGCCTAGAAGGTCGTCTAAGATGTCAAAAGTAGATGTTTTCTTAGCGCAGAGGTTTACCCACATGATGCCGGGAGACGTACCTCTCTGGCAGAGGTTCCTTACCCAACATGGCGAGTATTTTGACAGCTTTGATTATGATAGGCACGTAGGCCAAGGGGTAGAGATAGATCCAGCCTGGCCGGAAGAGATTGTCCGTGCAGCTTTAGCCTTAACGCAGAAGAGGATAGATGCAGTAGGATACAGAGGGTCAGAAGTCTGGCTCTTTGAGGTTAAACCTGATGCTGGATTAGGCGCTTTAGGCCAGCTCCTATCTTATAAGGCCCTTTGGGAAAGAGACCCCGTGAATCCGAAAGTAACTTATCTGGCTATAATAACCGACCGTTTAAACCCTGATGAACAGTTTCTCTTTGAGTCTCACGATATCCGCACCTACATTGTAACTCCGTAGCTTTAACTATAAACGAGAAAACCACTAAGAAACTCCGTAAAGAAGCTAGGAGATATGTACTAGCTAATTTTAGACACATTATAGCATCTTCGAAACTTTTAGATAGGACAATCTTAGCGACAAAAATTATCTTTAAGAAACTCTAACCTCTTAATATATAACAGCTTACCAGTAACAATCTTTCCGACAAAAGATTACTCATAAAAAAGAGGTAGTCATATACTATCAACTACCTCTTAATCTTTTAACCTGACTCGTCCTATGCGTAAACTGGCAGCTAAATTACTGTGTAGGCCCGGCTGGGCCTCTTAATCCTCTTTTAGCGATATTCCCGATACCTGTCAGGCCAGCCAAAACAATCAGCAGGACTATAAAAACCACTCCGCCAGAGCAAAAGAAACCCAAGCCCCAGGTAAAACCATAAATAAATTGATTCATAACTTCCTCCGTTCGTATATAACATTAGTAATAGTTAATTGCTTTATCATCCTCTCACCTCTTCTGCTAATGGCCCTAAAAGCTCTACCATAGCATCACTAGTTACTGCTACCTCCATGGCGCGGCACCACTCTACCAAGACCTCTTTTGCTCTACGTTTGGGTATAGGTAGTTCTTGCAGCCATTTTATAACCTCATGCTGCTTATCTTTAAAAAGTAGCTCTTTTGGGAATACGTCCAGTACAGCCATGGTCTATTTTACTCCAGTCTTACTCTGTACAACCGGAGCTTTAGGCACTTTCTCCGGGACAGTGGAGATCCTAAAATACATACAGCCAAAGGTCGGTTTAGGGTAGTTGTGCGTAATGTTAGTGATCTGCTCGGCCTGCTGGGTGGTAGTCGGAGTAGGTTTGGTGTGCGGCTTTACTACTGTAACGTAGATAGACCAGACCACCAGCGCAATCACTCCTAGGACCAGAAGGCCCTTGATTACTACGCTTACGCACTTAGCTAAGGCCGTAGCGCCAAAATCAAAGGCTTTAGAGGCTAAAAACGGCTCCATTAGATCCAATTCCTTTTTCTAATGTACCAGATACCAGCTACGATAGCTGCTCCGACTACAAAACCGATTAGAAACCACATATCCACCTCCTAGTAGGTTTTAACTTGAGGGTTGACTTTGCGGTCGTCAAACCTCCAGACCTGCTTAATGTAAGGCTTAGGGCATTTGTTAAAATTACGTATGGTCTCCTCCTCTGCCTCATCCGGCCAGGAGTTACATTTGACCTGGATAAAAAGGATCCCGTTTGAGTTCATGGCTACCAGGTCAAAGGGGCCAAGGCTGGCACGGGAGAGGACGACGTAAAAGCCGATGTTCTCCAAGTGCTTTTTTGTGCTACGCAGCCTTCTGGATTCTTTTTCTTTGGTATTGATCATTAGTTGCCTCCGTGACCGGGATCCCAGATTTCTACTTTTACTTTAATTAGTCCTAACCTTGGATCTGCAATTTCACTGAAAGCGTGCCGGGTAAGGTCAATGAGTCGGCCTAAACGTCGTGCTGGTCCACGGTCGTTTACCCGGACTATTACCTCGTAACCGGAAGCCAGGTTGGTTACCTTGAGATAAGTACCTAAGGGCCAATCCCAGATAGCACAGGTAAGCGCCTCAGGATCAAAGACCTCACCCGACGCGGTATACTTGTTTAGTTTTTCACCGCCTCCGTACCAGGAGGCAAGACCGACCATAGATACAGTTTCTCCTCTGGCCATAGCCAGAAACAACAGGTAGAGTATTACTCCTCCAATTAGCCAGGCTAAAGACCACTTAAAGGCTATCTTAATCAAGAGCTGGAGCGTACGTGGTAGCCTAGAAAAAAACTCTCTCTCTTCTTTTAAAAACATCCCTAATCTATCCTTAAGACGTTACTCCGTCTTAGTCTCTTTGGGTAATGTTTCTAATTCTTCTTCAGTCCGCGCTATGATCTTACCATCTTTGGTCTTGACGGCATAGATCTTGACGTCTTTAACTTCCGGCACCCGGAAGGCCAATAATTTCTCTAATTCCTCCAATGATCTCTACCTCCTCACCGGTAACTGAATCCTTTACCTTTTCTCCCTGGCCAAACTTAAGGCCGAGGATCTTTTCGCGCTCCGGAGTCTTGAGCTTATCTATCTCTTTCTTGGCCTGCCAGAACTCCGTAATTGCGGTTATCTTGTCTTGTATTGCGGTATGGTCAATCATGGTGCCTCCGCTTTCTTATGACTTAATAAGTGAATCGCCCAGAAGATGTCCCAGGCAATGCATCCTTCTGAATCTGCATGATACCAAACGCATCTCTCTTTAATGCAGGGAAAACCAACCTGGGCTTTAACATCTACTTTTTTCGGATCAATAAAACTAGGTATTTGCTGCTTTAGGCTAAAACCAAAACTGAACGGACAAAGCTTAGGTTGTTCCGGCAACTTTCTCCTCCTCTTTCTTTTCTCTAAAAGGTATCTGGTCCCTCATAATCTTGATGGCCTGCATTACGATATTATAGCACTCCGGACAGACCCTTATCATAATCATCTTCTCTGTAGTCTGGACCGATGTACAGCAGGCACAGATAAAGGTTAGCTCAGGAGGCAGGTTTTGCGCGTTGCCAAGTGAAACAGTCGGAGCGGTTGGTCTCAGGCCCATGCTGGCCAGCTCAGAACCTACCCAGCCCTTAATGACATTATAACTGGCTCCGGCCCGGACCGCCGAGTCAAAGAGAGACCTGCGCCGCGCCTCATCAGGCAGTTTCATTAGTTCTAAGGCTGCCTGGTAGTTAATGAGGTCTGCGTCTATGGCATCTCTAAATTCCTGCGGACACTCCATTAGTTTTAGGTGCTGGTAGACCCAGGTCGTAGAATACCTGAAAGTCTTGGCCAGCTCATCTACGGAGAGTTTTTTCTCGTCTCTTAAATAGATTAGGTACTTGGCAATATCCATGTGCGAGACGTCGGCCCTGATTAGATTCTCATGTAGGGTTATGGCCGGTAGGTTTAAGGGGTGAGTCTTATCAACGATACAGGGGACGATTTCAAGACCGGCAATCCTACAGGCTAAATATCTACAGTTACCACTGATTATCTCGTAGCGGCCGTTATCTTCTACAACGTGGATAGGATGTAAGAGTCCTACTTCTTTTATAGACTTAGCCAGAGCCTCAAGATATTCTTGGTCTACGGTAGATCTTAACTCTACGTCAGGTGAGCTAATCTGGTCTAAGGCTATCTCTTTAATCTCCATTAAGTAGTCTCCTTTTTCTCTGGCCTATCTACCATGACTATAAAGTCCTTATAGTCTGCACCTTCACCTTCTACGATCCCTAAGTATTTAATACCGATATGCTCACCTACCTGGATATTATCTCTTTCTCTGGCGGTCTTAATTACCGATCCGATAAAAAGGGCCTTTTCCTCGTCGGTATCATCCTCTTTTAAAACCATTATCTCGCCCTCTCCGAATCTAGATGTCATGGTTCTAAAGGAAAGGACGGTCCCGGTAATAAAATCCCCTTCTTCTTTAGGAATCCAGAATTTAGGTTTCTTTGCGTTTTGGATCCTACTTCTAAAATCCTCTACCTTATTGGTCTTAGCCATTTATTTTACCTCCTGTAGAGATTCAAATACCTTTTGTCTTTTTTCCGCTAACCTCTGGATTATTTTAGGGGGAAAATCTAATTTTGTTAAGACTACTTCTTTCTCAAAAATCTGCCAGACAATATAGTCCTGAATACTCCAGTTTAAAGTTTTAAGAATACTAGGCGGTATAATTGTTGCTACTGAATTACCCTGTTTATAAAGTTTACTCACTCTCATTGTATAATTGCGCTTATTAGCTCTCTAAGGTCTTATCTAGTCTACGTCTAAATGGCAGTATATAATAAACTGCTTTTCTAATCATTGTTTTATATACCTTGGCTTCCTAACTTTTCCTTCTGCCATATCAGGAAAAATTATTTATACCAAATATATTCTTCCTAATATTAAGAAAGTCAGCCGGAGCGTAGTATCTCCGTCGCAGTTCTGAGTCATTTCTCATATTAGGACCGCCTCAACGGTTAATTACTGTTAAAGATACAGAATTAGGAAAGACACTTTTATACATCACAAATCATATAACATATTATTATGAGTTTGTCAAGTGTTTTTTTCTTGACATTTAGAGAATCCAGGGTATATACTTTTAGTGTTAGCTGTCTCAACGGCAGGAAACACCAATATCGCAGTAACCCCCCGACGATAAACGCCGGGGGGAGTATATCCTTGCTGATCTATTTACAGTTAAAGGATAAAAATTTAAAAGGAGGCAGATATGCCAAAAGTTATGGATACAGCTGCAATCGCAGAAAAATACGGTCGGGTTACACCGGCTCGCGCAGCTGATTTTGAGGCCGGAGTAAAAGCTCCTATGGAGGATTGGGCTGCTAAGACGGGTGCCGCAGAAAGTAACTATGCCGAAGGAGTCCAGACCGCAATAGGTAATAAGAGTTTCGGTAAGGGCGTAGCAAAAGCCGGGACTGCCAAGTGGCAGAGAAAAACTATTGAAGTTGGAGTCGGCCGCTGGGGTACTGGAGTAAGAGCAGGACAGCCGGATTACCAGTCTGGTTTTGATCCTTACCAAAAAGTTATTACGTCTACCACATTACCTCCGAGATACCCTAAAGGCGATCCCCGAAACATAGACAGGGTTAATACTATGGCCAAGGCCTTACACGACGCAAAGGTTAAATAGATCGGGGGAGGTGATTTAAGATGAATTACAGACATACCACAATTTTAGCCAGAAAGACCGAAGCCTCCGATGTTACTGAGACCATAGATATTGACATCAAGGATCCGATTAGCCAGCTGATTATAACCCATGAAAGCACTCAGGGCGAAAGCGGCAGCGTTACCATGCACCCGGCGGCCTGTATTACCAAGATCGAGCTCGTCGACGGATCAGATGTGCTTTACTCGCTTAGCGGCGTAGAGGCTCAAGGGGTAGATTTCTACCATAACCTTAAAGAGCCCGGTAACCAAATGATCTATCTTAACACCATGAACTCTGAAATGGTGTTTATCCTTAACTTCGGGCGGTACCTATGGGATCCTCTGTTAGCGCTAGATCCTAAGGAGTTTACTAACCTGCAATTAAAGGTTACGATCGACGTTAACGGCGGCGGCATGAATACCTCGACGGGGTACTTGACTATTTTAGCTAAGTGCTTTGACGAGAAGAAGATCTCTCCTGTAGGATTTTTGCAGCATAAGGAGATAAAGAGCTACACCCTAGCAAATAGTAGCTGGGAATACACGGACTTACCGACGGATTACCCTATAAGAAAGCTTCTTATAAGGGCCCGCCGAGACGCTGTAGGCTTTGACTATCAGCTGGCAAATATTAAGCTGCATGAGGATAACCTTAAGCGCGTAGTTTTAGACTACACAATAGGGGAAGTAATGAGGTCGATCGTTACTCAGACGCCCCCGTACCGTGAAGGGATCCTGATGTTTGGCTCCAATACCGCGGTTTATGGGTATTGCACACCGGCATATCTTCCGAAGTTTTCAGGGTGCGGGTGGAGGGCCACAGCAAATATAGGATCAATAGCAATCTATGAAGGCGACGGTCAGAGATACGAAATGATTATGGACACCTACGCGGGAAATATTCAGCTACATTGTGAGGGCTGGTGTCCTCAAGCCATGCTACAGATCCCCTTTGGGTTACAAGACACACCCGAGGACTGGTATGATGTTACTAAGGTAGGTAACTTAAAGCTTGAGATAAAGGGTGGATCTGATGTAGGTACCTCTCAAACTGCGGAGATTGTGTTACAACAGTTAAGAAAGTATTAAGCATTTAGGTTTAAGCTCAGGTTAAAACAAATAGCCGGGTATTCGTAACAGAGCCTATCTAAAAGTAGCTCTTATACGGGCTGCCCGGCTTTTTTTATTAAGAGGAGGCATTATGCCTGGTAAAAAGGGATACATCCTTCTAACTGCAAGTACTAAGGTATTCAATAAAGCATGCAAGCTTAAAAGCATCGTCCTGACCGGCGACGGGACCAATGCTACTTATGCTGATATTTACGACGGAGATTCAGCTTCTGATCCACAGGTAGTACGTTTAAGGGTGCTGGGGACCACCAGTAAAAAGTTTACCTGGTCAGAAGGCCTGGATTTAGAAAGAGGCCTTTATATAAGCTTTGAGACAAATTTAAAATTTGTTACCGTAGAGGCTGTACCGGTCAAATAGATGATTTACTCTTTTGCGATTGAGACCGCAATAATCTATTCGGCTACGAATAAGTTAAAGACCGATCTAAAACTTACCGCCGGTATAATCCACCAGATAGACATAGTCTTTCCTACCGGTTGCGCGGGCCTGCTCTACGTGGCCCTCACCCACGGCCTGCACCAGATCTGGCCTACTAACCAGGGAGAGTTTTTTCATACCGACGGAGAGACGATTTCTTTTAGGGAGTTCTACGAACTGGCCTCCGCAGAAAACACTCTTTCCGTCTACACCTACAACTTAGATGATACCTACGCTCACTCAGTAATTATCCGGCTGGGCCTATTAAAACAATCAGAGATACAGGGCTTATGGCTGCCCTGGTCCGGGGAGGTCTACGACTAATGGCTAAAGGTGCGCAGGATTGGGTGGCCAGGACAGATATACTTTTACAGACCCTCCAAGAGTTAATCATCAGGCCTAAATACGGAACTCGAGGTCTTTTAGAATTTCAAAACTACGTAACTGCAAGTGCAGAGACTTCTTTGGGAGTGATTACTGGTAAAGGGGTGATTTATGGTGGAGCAGTAATTGTCTCAGGGGCTGCTACTTGCGGACTGGATGCTGTAGGTTCTGCCGACGACGGAGGCTTACATTATTTTACACCTAACTTTGCATACTGTAATTTATTTTCACTTACCGCACAGCACGGGTATACCTGGCAATTAGAGTGTTATGATGATGTACTTTTTTACTATGCCCTCTCTGCCAATGCTGGCATAACCTTTGAGACAAGCTTTGAATTCTTTTATCAAGAAGGTTCAGGTAGGACTCCATTAGTTATATCAAAGCTGATGTATGCAGTTTTATAAAGAAGATGGCTATTGAAGTTAGAGGTATAGCAGTAGATAGACCGGGTACAGTTAAGAGGGTGATGATTATTACAAGAAATAACAGCGCATCTGTATATAAGCAGTTAGTCTGGCCCGTAGGTAAACCCTTAACCCCGGGGACTATAAAAGTAGAAGTAGCTAAACTCTGGAAGGTTGAGCCTACTAGTGTAGTAATTTTAGAGAACGTGGAGATACCTAAGATCTAATATGCCTGAATATAATCAAGTAAAATGGCGTGGTATTCGTCCTGTATCGCCAGCAGAGTCTATCCCGATCGTAAAAGGGACTGACGAAAGGAAGGCTGCCGCGATAAACGGAGGCGCCACGGTTGCCATAGGAGCTACCTCTACGACGATTCTTGCAGCTAACTCCGCACGCGTATCTTACTACGTCGAGAATATAGGCTCAGCCGCGGTCTACGTCTATTTAGGCACTCCGGCTACAACCGCCAAGCTAACCCTTAGCCCGGGGGATTTTATCCTCGGGGATGACTACACGGGAATTATTACCGGCATTGTTGCCACCGGGTCCCAGAACGTCTACGTAGTGGAGGTGTAAAAAAATGTTTCTTGTAAGCAGAGCAATAGCTCAGAAGTTTACGAATCTCTTAGACACCTTCTCCAGTTACACCGGAAAGGCGCTACAACACATACGCGTCAAGTCTACTGAAGACGGACTTGAGGCATTTACTTTTGCCTTAGCCTTTCTGAATCTTACAGACACCTTTACCAGTTACACCGGTAAGGCACTGCAATACTTAAGAGTCAATGCCGGCGAGACCGGCCTGGAGACCGCTATCCTCGACGCTGCCACTAAAGCCCTTTCTAATCTCGCCTCCGTGGCTATAAACGCCTCACTCCTTTTTGATACGGATAACGCCTACGACGTAGGCTCGGCTGTTAAAAACTTAAGGAACGTCTATTCTAAACTAATAACTACTCCCGCCGTCGTTTTCCCAGCTACTCAAGTCCCTTCTGCCAATGCCAATACTCTTGATGATTACGAAGAAGGCGACTGGACTGCTGCGTTTAGTTGTGGAACGAGTGGGACGATTACGATAAGCGATACTTTTAAAACAGGAAGTTATGTAAAAATAGGCAGAATGGTTACGGTTACAGGTCTATTTAGGATAGCTTCAGTAAGTTCTCCTGTGGGTAGTCTTCTATTGACAGGTTTACCTTTTGTTTGTGGAACTGGTGATAAATTTTATTCTGGAGTAAGTATTGATGCAAATGGTTTAGTAAACACTGCTACAACATCTATTGTCGGTTATGTGGAAGCGGGTCAATCAAGGATGTGGATTGCAAAATGGGCAGCAGGCAGCGAAGCAACTTTAGCAGGAGATGTTCAAGCAAATTCATCATTTATCATACAGGCAACTTATTTTACGGATTAAGGAGGATGTATGTATTCAGAGCAATCAGTAATAGACAAGATTGAGGTATTAGAAGACGGACAAATCCAAATCCGCAGGGCAGACAGGGTATTGAAAGACGGGGTAAAAATATCTGAGACCTACCATCGGCATGTAATTGCACCGGGCGATAATCTGGACAAGGAAGATGTAAGAGTAAAAGCAGTGGCTGAGGTAGTGTGGACCAAAGAAGTCAAGGCTGAGTATCTAAAGACGAAGGAAAAAAATGTACGGTAGAATTATACAAACTATCGGAGTAATCGCAGTCATCGTCGCTGTAGAGATAGAACTCTGGAAGCATGAGCCGGTGTATCTTATTCTAGCTACCGCAGGCTCTCTGGTTTTTGCCTTAGGGACTAAGATAGTCTACTTCTCAAAAAAGAAACACTAAGATGGCTGATAAAGAGGCAACAGAATTTGTCTGCCCTATCTGCGCCAGCCCTTTAGAGAGGCAGCATTGGGGCATAAGTGAGAATCTTGAGTTTTATCAAGACATGCTTACCTGCTCAGATCTTACGTGCAGCTATTCTAAACTAGTCAAATGTATCCATAAGAATTTAGAGAAAGAGAAAAAGGAAAAATAGGAAAAAGGAGGTAGTGATGAAGAGACGTATTATAGGAGCAAAGGAGACGGTTGAACTCTCTCCGACCGGACAGCTGATACGTATCGCGGTTTATAATTACACCTTGGATGACTTAGGACCTTTTGAGTATCGCGTGCCGGTTGCAATGGATACTCCTGAGGCCTTAAAAGAAGCGATCCGCAAGAAAGAGGAATTACTAGGAGAAGCTACTAAAGGCTAGTATGATTCAGGCACTCTATAATCTTACACATTGGCCCCTCTTTAGGCGCAAGCAAAGTAAAGAGGAAGTTATCCCGGAGGATAAGATTGAAGTAGACGAAAAGGTCGGCTTTGGTCTTTTTGCTAAAGAGGACCGTAAGTCTTGCGCAATCCTGGATACTGCTGATCGGGCAGCTCTGCTTTTGGGTAAACCTGCCCAAGAGGTCTACCTTGCGCTGGTGCAAGTCAATGAGCTTTGGACTCACTCCGAAAGCGATACGGTAAAGGAAATCTACGCCGCAGGCTACGTAGAGCCGGCCAAAGCCATGTGGAACGCCTTAATTGAGATGTGGACCGGTTTTGCAGTTGTGCCTCCTGGTCTAGAGGGTACCTACGTTACTCCCGAGCTAATCTTTCCTGAGCTATTTAAGATTAGTGAAGCCTCACGCAACCTGCTTATAACGCAGGTACCTTGGGCTATCTACACTTATGATTGGGAGGAGTTTCTAGCCAAGAAAGCTACTTACTGGTATTCCGGAGTGGCTAGTGTCGGAGAAACCTACCAGGCCTGGCGAGAGCTTGAGATAGTAAAAGGCAGAACGCAACCTGACATAGTAGATGTCCTGGCTAAATTTGACTCTTTTTTTGGCTGGTTTAGTCCTAAGACCTGGTTTGTCGGGAAATTCGGGGATGACAGTTGCGAGACCTGGATGAACGCATTTTCATACGCAACAATATCCGACATGACTTATATGCTCATGATTCTTTTTATGATCCGACTCAGACGTAATTTATCCGTAAGATGGGGTAGGTATTCAAGAGCAAGTGATATATATCAATCTCTCCGGTCAGCACTCCGGGGTTACTTTGGCGTTAATCTGGATAACTATTAGAGGTAAATATGGGTGGTAAAGGTGGAGGCAAGAAAGGTCCTGATTGGAGCCAGATCTTTACCTGGGCCGCAGACTTCGCTTACAAAGGTTGGGAGGCCTTAAAAGGATTCTGGCAGGTAATCACTCCCTTAATCAATACCATTAAAGACCTCTGGGGCTACGTTGTCAAAGTCTATGACTGGGCAAAAGCGGCAATACAACCCCTCTGGGATTTTTACAAAGACCAGATCAAGCCCTGGCTGGACTGGGTAAGAGACATGTTAGAGAATACCCGGACTATTCTTTTAGCTGCCCAAGGCAAATTAGACGAACTCTGGAACAAGCTCCTAAATGATGTCTTGGGTCCTCTTAATGATATAATTAAAGACGTAACTAAAATCTGGACCCAGATCGCAGATGTAGTCTCTGTCTTTAACGCTAGCCTAGCGGAGAAGATGCTCGCCCTAGAAAGCGACCTCACCGCCAAGTACAACGCAGCCATAGACGCGGTCTACGATAAGACCATTGGCCAGGTAAAAGAGATCCTGGACATCCCTTTAAGGAAACTAAACGAGCTTGAGGCCTTATACAATCTCTACGTTAAAACCTTTACCGATAAGCTAGAACACATCGGGAATATCATAGAGACTACTTTTGAAAAACCAGACGTCCTTAAGCGCACAGTTATCTGGGAAACTTCTATGCATTGGGGCGTAGATTTATGGAACGACCTCTTTTCCGGAGTTACCCCTAAAGTACCAGCTACTCCTAGCCCAGAGATGCAGCAGTTACAGGTAGATCCCTTCATAGACAAATACATAGAGGACATCTTTGCTGAAAAGGTACCCGGCTGGGAGGATTTAACCAAGAGAATAGATGAGGAGATTAGAGAGAAGTTTTACGGAGAAATAATACCACAAAAGACTACAATTACAGTCCCTAAATTACCCGGGGGAGCAGGAGGCGGATACTAAAATGATAGAGATGCTGATAGGCTTCGTAACAAGATTCTTAGATATCTTAGTTACCCAAACTGTCTTAAAGCCCTTGGCTGCTTTAGGTTCGCTCCTCTGGACCCAGTACTCAATGATCATCTTAAAGCTCATCCGGCCTCAGATGCTCTATATGATGAAAAACATCTCCAAGTCTTTATACACTCCAGATGCGGAGTGGTCGGGCTTTGTGGCCGACTACCTTAACCGCCTTACCGGAGGTAAGGTAGAAGCCGAGCAGATTCAGCGGCAGGGTCTTGGTATAGGAAGTACCTCAGCCATGGAGAATCTAGGCGATTCTTTCTTAAAGCCCCTCTTAAGTATGATTATGCCTTCTCCCTCAGAAGTACAAGACGACCCCTTAAAAGCCTGTAACCGCTTTCTCGGCCTTAACCTGCAATTTAATATGTCCAGCTGGCTCTTGCACGTCTTAGCAGACACTTACTCTTTAGGCAGGGTTAAAGGGCTAATTACCCTTCCTTCTGCAATATCGCGGAGTTTTGGTTTTGGCCGCTTATCTAGATTTGCCTTAGGCCCGGCCTTTAAGTTTACCGTAGTTGATCCTATGACAACCTTGTTTAATAAGATCTACACACCAGAGGGATACACCAGAGAGCAAGCTGCCAGTCTGCTTAGACATGGTTTCTTAAGCCAAACAGAGTATATCAATAGATGTTTAGAGCTGGGTTATGCTCCTTCCAAAGCAGCCATACTCTATGAGTTAGGAGAGAAAGAATTAGCTGACGCCTGGTTAAAGCGCCTGGTGGATATGGGCTGGATAACAGAGACAGAGATACACAACGAGTTAACGCGCAGGGGATATAGCTCAGAGAGAGCTACAATCTTGGCCAGGCTTATAAGAGATGACAGGAAGCTTGATCTAATAGATAAGGTTATAAGTGCAGCAGCAGACCTTTACAAAGATGGTATTCTTGACCTAACAAAGCTGGAGGGTTACCTTACCAGAGCTAATTACACTCAGGATGAGATGAGTCTTTATGTGGCAAAGCTAGACTTAGAGAAGGCCCGCAGACGCTTTCTTACGCAGGCGCAAGTAGTCCAGTTGTGGATTAACAAGAAGTTATCTATGATTGAATGCAAGAGCTATTTAATCAATAATCTTAATATGACTGCTAGAGATGCGGAGTTGTATATGAGCTTGAAGTCTCCCGGTGCTTAACACTTTAAGCTACGGAGTACTGTTTTTAAAAGGTTTTTTTGTTCTTCTTATCCAGTTATATATATAGAGAGCTAATAATGTTTTCAAATAATCTGCACAATCCGGAAAAGGGCTTTTGTAACCTATTGAAACTACAAATACTTACAAACAACCAAGCTGACATAATAATTATTATTGGAAGTAAACTACTTCCGGCTGAACAGAGTATATAAGTGTTTAAAAAGATTCTAAAAACGGTTTTTTAAAGGAGAGTTCGCTAGGGAGCCTAGAAGGTCGTCTAAGATGTCAAAAGTAGATGTTTTCTTAGCGCAGAGGTTTACCCACATGATGCCGGGAGACGTACCTCTCTGGCAGAGGTTCCTTACCCAACATGGCGAGTATTTTGACAGCTTTGATTATGATAGGCACGTAGGCCAAGGGGTAGAGATAGATCCAGCCTGGCCGGAAGAGATTGTCCGTGCAGCTTTAGCCTTAACGCAGAAGAGGATAGATGCAGTAGGATACAGAGGGTCAGAAGTCTGGCTCTTTGAGGTTAAACCTGATGCTGGATTAGGCGCTTTAGGCCAGCTCCTATCTTATAAGGCCCTTTGGGAAAGAGACCCCGTGAATCCGAAAGTAACTTATCTGGCTATAATAACCGACCGTTTAAACCCTGATGAACAGTTTCTCTTTGAGTCTCACGATATCCGCACCTACATTGTAACTCCGTAGCTTTAACTATAAACGAGAAAACCGCTAAGAAACTCCGTAAAGAAGCTAGGAGATATGTACTAGCTAATTTTAGACACATTATAGCATCTTCGAAACTTTTAG
>Ga0315280_10002174_pt1 | contig 32120 bp, 24 predicted proteins | sample YL17G06_40_MG_FD_203697 | JGI IMG/M metagenome (GOLD analysis project Ga0315280, IMG submission 203697) | Sediment microbial communities from Yellowstone Lake, YNP, Wyoming, USA - YL17G06_40 | ecosystem: Environmental > Aquatic > Freshwater > Lake > Sediment | place: USA: Wyoming | collected... | reverse complement strand
ATGCGTTTTGCACCCTGCGGGCGGCGATCCGCCTTTTCTTGCGCGGCCATGTCGCTTCCTCAGCCCCCCGGCCTTCATCAGCCATACGCCCGCAGTTGAGAAGCCTTTTTGCGATAGACTCTACAGGACGCAGGCACAAGAGATATGCAAAACAGCACCAGGCTCCTGCCCCCCGCCGCCCAGCGCCAGTCAGTTTGACACCGTTTCTGCACCATTGCATAATGTCGCGCGAGCCGCGAAGCGATGAGGCGGCTGACGACGATATGAGGCAGCGACCGTGCCGCCGACCATCCAGATAGACCACGAACGCATTGCCGAGTTCTGCCGCAAGTGGCGGGTGAAGGAGCTCGCGATCTTTGGCTCCGCGCTGCGCGAAGACTTCGCTCCGGGCAGCGACGTGGACGTGCTGGTGGAGCTGGAGGAAGATGCTCTCTGGAACGCCTTCGACTGGATAGACATGACCGAACAGCTCAAGGAGGTCTTCGGGCGGGACGTGGACTTGGTTGAGAAGTCGGCGATCCGGAACCCATTTCGGCGGCACAGCATCCTCCGTAAGCATGAGGTGGTCTATGCACGCCGATGAGATGGACGCCGCGCGGCTGTGGGACATGCTGACATACGCCAGGGAGATCGGCCAGACTGTCTCTGGCATGACCTTCGAGGACTACATGGCCGACGACGGCCGGCGACTGGCGACGGAGCGGCGCCTGGAGATCATTGGCGAGGCCGCTCGCAACGTCTCCCCGGCGTTCCGGGATGCTCATCCAGAGATACCTTGGCGTCAGATCGTCGGGCTGCGCAACGCGCTGGCGCACGAGTACGGGGAGATCAGGCAGGAGCGGGTGTTTGCCGTCGTGACTGACCGCATCCCTGCCTTGATCACCGCGCTCGAGCCGCTGATCCCTCCGCTGCCTCCCGAGCCAGAACGCCGACGCTGACGCCGCCAAACTCCGACGGCATGCTTGCCGTCTTCGCGATCGGGATCGCCTGCTGAGAGTCGCGCTCGCCTGCGCGGGGGGAGGCGAGAGCGGATGACGCGGGCAGAGAGACCTTTTTACTACGAAGCGGCCGCGGGCGTTAGGTTCATCATCGCCCTGGTGGAGGTGTGGCCGCCACCATCTGCGGATGGCGTTGCCACCCCAACGGGATGGCAGAGCCACCGGCCTAACAGGCTCAGGGGGCATCCTCGCCCTACAGCGCGCTTCTGCACTTCGTGGGCGCAACACTATGGCATTGCGCTGATGGCCATCAGAAACCACAGGTTGTGGACGAGCCAGGGCTCGCTCGTGCGGTAGGAAGCGTGCCGCCTGCCAGGGGCGGGGCGCGAAAGGTCGAAGCCGGGCTGGTCGAGCGCCGACGGCGTCCGGACGAATCCGTTTGGCACCGTGCCCGGCACGGCTCCTCGATCGTGCCCTGGAATTGAATCGTATCTGTGGTGATAGCGAGGCGGATTGAACGCTCCCTTCCCCTCGAACATGCACAGCCCATACGGATTCTTTCCGAGAACCCAATCAATCTGGTCAACCGCAAATCGCAGGGCCTGCTCGTCAGCCGTCAGCTTGTATATGAGAATTGCCGCCCATGCCCGTGTTAGAAGCTCCCAGTTGTGACCAAGCGTCGAGGTGGGCTCGAAGAAATAGTCCTGCTCCCCAACGCTTTGCTTGCTGAGACCGAACGGGTTATCAGCCGTGGTCTGGCAGAAGACGATATAGCGGCGAAGAGCGGCGGTTATTTTCTCCCGCAGAGGGTCCTGCGGACAGCGAAGGGCGAAGAACGCGAGAGCGCCAGCGTCAACCTCTCCAAATGAGCCAAAAGCGCCCTCATGACGGCCGCTGTCTTTCTGAGCAGCCAGGATAGACTCAGCGCACCGCCTCGCGGCATCGAGGTATTTCTGTTCCCCCGTGACATTGTGCAGCTCCGCCGCGCTCATCAGAAGATGACCTCCGCCAACCTCAGTGCCCTCCTTGGTGGCGTGATTCCAGAGTCGCACAGCCCTCTCCAGGTAATCGTTCTCGATGCCTCGCTCTTTCAGAAGAACCGAAAGGCGCGCCCATCCGCCGATTGCAAGCGGCGAATGCCCCTCGCCTGCCTGTATGACTGGGTCATCGGCCGTGCCCACTATACTGTCGGTGTGAATATCCGGCGGCAGCCACCTCATCCATTGGCGGCCCGGGCCCTGGCCCACAGTGTTGAGAAGACCGCCCGATTCGGGGATCTGCATCTTCGCGACGAATTTTGCGCCCCACCACGTCTCGTCGAGGACTGCGGGCAAGCTGTTGGGCTTCTGGCCGGGGCGCTCGAAGAAATCGGGCTCGCTGAGGTAGGCGGTGGTAAGCGCATACATGCAGCCGCCGTCGCCGTTCTCATACATGATCTTGTTGTAATCGCCGGCGCTGTGCCATCCGCCAGTCGCATCAATATGAGTGCCGTCGGGAAGCTTGGCATCGTCGAGATGGCACGCCTCGTGCCAGCCGGGCACGGCAAAGCCGCACCTCTGAGTGAAGAAAAACTCCACCCCCAGGTTAGCTGTCCCACGGAATAGGGCTCGCTCTCCTATCGCGAAGATGGGCGACGTCGCCGTGACCTTCCCCAAGACAGCTTTGGCGCTGTAGCCGCCGGGCTGCTCGATCGAGGAGAAATCGGCCCTCCAGAAATAGCTGCCCCAGTCGTCGGGCTTGCCGTCGTGAATCCGCCCCTGGCAGACGAGCGGAACCCTCACAGCCGCCCCGCCAGAGATTGGCATAATCTCCAGGCGGGCGTTATCGGCATCGGCAGGCTTGCCCGGCTCGCCCGAGGGGAAGAAGTTAGTGGCGACGACTGCGCTCTTTGGCGCGCCGAGATTGTAGCCGACCTGATTCACGAGAACCCGGGCCACAGGCTCTTTATTCATTGCCGGGGCTTGTACGCCGAAGAAGAAATCATCAAACCACGCCTTCCCGCCCTTCGCGCTCGCTGCAACCGTGATGTTCGCCGCGCCGTCCGGCGGACGAAGGTCGCGGCGCTCGTAAAGCTTCCAGCCGTCCGCTGCAGCCGAGGCCTTGGCTGCTGCCGTTATCCTGTCAACCTGAATCACTCTCTCCCACGCATCGAGCCACACGACTCTTACCTGCGGCTCAGCGCCTTCACCGCGAGCCCAGCCCGAAAAGCGGTAGGCTGTAACTCCTTCGATGACAGGCCAACCGACGCAGCGAACCGACCATCCTCCGGCGCCGGCTTCTATGAGCAGGCTACCTCCGTGGCGGCCCAAGGGTTCTCCTCTATGAGAGCCCTTGGCGCCGGGCAGCTGCTCCTCGGTCCACATGCCAATCAGCCCTTTCGCATCCGCATCGAAGCCAGGATTGTAAACGAGATTCTTGACCATCGGCGCGAGAACGGCATCGTCGAGGTAAGCCTCGCCGGAAACTCTGAGCCGTATCCGCGCGCTTGAAGCCTTCTGGGGGACATCCATCTCGACCGCCGAGAACTGCCATGAACCCGCCGGACTGCGGACGGGCAAGCTCGCTCTCGAAACAGCCGGCGCCGACAGAGCGGCCACCGCTTTCCCCTGGGCGTCGAGGAAATCGAGGCCGAGCCGCGCCCTTCCTCGCACGCATTTCAGCCAGCCGTCCAGCCGGTAGCTCTGCTCTGGCTCTACTGGGATGGGCTGGCTGTTCCAGACCTGAGATTCCTTCTCAGTCTTCGCTCCCACAGAGCGCTCGCCGGTGCGCCCAGGGCCGAGAAGGGCGCCGCTGCTCTGCATCCATCCCTGCGGGACGACGCCGCCATTCTCGAAGGAAGGATTAGGAGCAAGATTGTCAGGCGCCCCCGCTGCGGCTCCTGACAAAGCAATACCCAAAGCAAGACTGAGGCAAAAGAGCTGCCCGACGCCACTCCAAACCTTGCCGCCTCTGTTTTCGAGCATGGTCATCTTGTCTGTCTCCTCTCTCGCTGACTTGATGAAAGGGCTGAACCGCAGGTTCCTCGCGCAACAGGCTGCGCTCCAGAAAGCTGGCGCCTTCTTGCATGATCGAGGCTGCGCATGCTGATTTAGGGCGTCCAGATGCACCGGGACGCCCCAAGAGCTTCTAACAAAACCCTCATGGCCCTGAAAGGCTCCGAACACGCCGCGAGGCCTGTAGGGCCCCGATCTGTCGGGGCCGGACGGCTTTCGGCGCGGGGTGCCTGCCCGAGCCGGGCCACGGCCAGGGGAACCCGCGCCCTACAGTTCCCCCAACCGGCAATGCGTTTTCATACAGGCCCTAAGAATCTCGGCGCAACAATCATCTTACAAGATGGTATTATGTAGCGCAAACTGGCGGTTTGCGTCGCTCATGCCGAGTCAGAACAGAAGGCTCGCCCTGAGCGCCTACACGGCGAGGGAAGTCGAAGGGAGGATTGGGTCATGAAGAGGGGCTGGCTTATTGCAATCGTGCCTGGCGCTCTGGTGGTTGGCGCGGGAGCGCTTGTGCTGACGCTGCTGCTGGTAAAGCTCTTGTGGGCCTGGACAGTGCCAGACCTTTTCCCAGGAGCTGTCGAGCAAGGCTTGATCGCCAGGTCAATATCGTGGCTCGCCGCGCTGAAGGTTGCCATCTTCGTTGCCGTATTGGCAGCGGTGGCAGGCGGGGCAAAAACCACGCAGTCGTAGCTCGCGGCGACCGCGAGGCAGCGCGCCACCTGCGATTGCGCCCGCGGCTCGGAAGTGGAATCCGCGAGCCCAAGTTCGATGCAGGGGGGCGCACGTTGTTGACAGAGAGAGCCTCCTCGCGCGTGGGCAACCGCCAGAGCTTTGACGCGCAGCCGCGTTGTGGTATATAACTACCCCCGTGGCAGCTCGCCGTGTCGAACACGCTCCGGTGGCGCTGATGCTGCTCGCGGCCGCTGCTGTGTGGCTGAGCAGCCGGTGCGCCCTCGGCGACACGCTGATTGTGGCCGGCCAGGAAACCAGGTGCCCCGCCCCGCTTGTTGTCGAAGGCCAAGAGATTCTGGCCCCGCTGCTTCCAGGACTGGGCGCTATCGGGTGCCGGGTGGAAACGAAGGGCAATGAGGCAGTTATCCACACCGCTGCGGGTAATACCATCGTGCTGCGCGAGGGCAGCCGACAGGCGCTTCTGAATGGAGAGCCCCTCGCTCTGCCTTCTCCGCCGAGAAGAATAGCAGGCGAGCTATATGTTCCCGTCAAGGCCCTGGCGAAGACGCTGGGGATTCTGGTGCGCTGGCAGGAAAAGGGCTTGCCCGGCTCGCCCAGGGAAGCGAAGCTCTCGCTCATTCCCTGGTTGAAGCCAGTAACGCTCGATCGAAGAGGAAACACCGTTGCCGTCAAGGTTTCGGCGGCGGCCCCGATTCGCTTCACCTTCGGCCAATTGAAGGATCCGCCCAGGTTTTACCTCGACATCGCAGATGTCGCGCTCGAGGTAGCCGAGCAGCAAGTTCAGGTGAACCTGGGCAATCTCGCATCAGTGCGGGCGGCGCAGTATTCGGCCGACCCCGCAATCGTGAGAATCGTCCTCGACCTGAAAGAACTGGCCGAATACCCCGTCCAGACCGACGAGAAGGGCTTGAGCCTTGCCGTTCTGATCCCAGTGTCTGAGGTCAGCGAGAGCACCGCCGCCCGCCAGTTGGCGGGACTCGCCGGCGTTCGCATCGAGGGCCGCGCCAGGGGAACGGCCGAAATCTTCATAGATGGAACGGCCGCGAATCCAGTTACCGGGCGCGTGGTTGAGAGCAGCGATGGCGCAGCCAAGGCTGGCGCGGCTCGCCCAAGGGTTGTCGTGGAGCTGGACAATGCCCGGGCGAGCGACGGCTTCCTGCTGCCAAAGGGGAGCCATCCGCTCATACGGACGGTTTCCTTCGACAACGCCCCCTCGGCGGAGGGCGGAAGCGCGAGGCTCGTAGTTGAACTCACAAGGCGCTGCCGGCACCTTCTCGTGCGCGCTGGGTCCGGCCTTCGCCTAATGTTGGGCTCATTGAGCCTGGAAGACCTGACGGTGGCGATTGACCCGGGGCACGGGGGCAAACAGACGGGAGCCATTGGAAGCTCTGGCCTTATGGAGAAGGATGTGAATCTGGACGTGGCCCTCCGTTTGAAAGAAATACTGGAGCAAACTGGCGTCATGCCGCTTCTGACGCGCAGCGACGATAACTCGACCCTGCCCGTCACGAATAGAGAGGAACTGCTAAGCGAGTTGAGAAACAGGACGCGGGTTGCAAACGAGGCCGTGGCCGACCTCTTCGTCTCCATTCACTGCAACTCCTCGCCGCGCAGAAATAGCTCCAGCGGAACGGAGACCTACTACTGCACGCCATGGAGCAGGCCACTTGCGGAGGCGCTGCACGCCTCGCTGGTCTCGACTTTGAAAAGAGCCGACGGCGGCATCAAAAACGCGCGCTTCGTAGTGGTGAAGGAGACGGAGATGCCGAGTGTGCTGCTGGAGTTAGCATACTTAAACCATTCCGAGGAGGAGAAGCTGCTTGCCCAGCCTCAGTTTCGCCGGCTTGCGGCGCAGGCAGTCGCTGCGGGGCTTCGGAAATTCGTGGAAGAGGGCGGGCTTCTCGAGTGCGCGCTGCTCAAACTGGGGTCGAGAGCGAAACAGGCGCTGGGCGTTGATGCGCCTGTGGGCGGACAGCGGCCGCTGCCGAGCCCGCCGGCTGGCGGGCGAAAGGTAAGATGATGCGAGCAAGCGGAAGAGCGCCGAACCAGCTTCGCCCGGTTCACCTGGAGCTGGGCTATATCAAGAACGCCGAAGGCTCCTGCCTCATTCAGCTCGGGGATACCTGGGTGATATGCACGGCAACGATAGATGACCGCGTTCCCCCCTTCCTCAGAGGCACGGAGACCGGATGGGTGACAGCCGAATACGGCATGCTGCCTCGTTCCGGCAAAGAGAGAACTCCAAGAGACCCGACTGGAAGGGCCGGTGGGAGAACTCACGAGATTCAGCGCCTGATAGGTCGTTCCCTGAGAGCGGTCGTGGAAACGCGGGCCCTGGGCGAGCGAACGATAATCATTGACTGCGATGTGATTCAGGCCGACGGGGGCACTCGCACGGCGGCGATAACAGCAGGCTACCTGGCTCTCGCTCAGGCCCTGACGCTCATGCGGGAGCGCGGGCATTTTCGCATCTCTACCGGGCCCGGGCCGACCCTGAGCTTGCCGAAGGGCCGCATCTCGCCAGACCGGCCCGGAGTCTTGCCAATTCTGGACAGCGTGGCTGCCGTGAGCGTTGGCATCGTGCAGGGCGAGCAGCTTTTGGACCTCGATTTCAGTGAGGACTCAATGGCCTCTGTGGATATGAACGTGGTCATGACGGGCGGCGGCCGCCTGGTCGAGATACAGGGCACGGCAGAAGGGACGCCGTTCACCAGGCAGCAGATGGATTCGCTGGTTGACCTGGCCGCCAATGGCATCAGGGAGCTCACATCTGTTCAGAAGCAGGTTCTGGAGAAGTCACCGACGCCCCCCAGGCCGAGCGGCGCGGCGTAGCACTCGATGACCAGGAGAATGCACAAGAGCCCCGGGCGCGCCCGCACAGTTGTGCTGGCTACAGCAAACCCCGGAAAGGTGAGAGAGCTGCGCGCGCTTCTTCGCGGGCTTCCCATCAGGCTCATTTCCCTCGCCCAGCTTCCTTCGCCGCCCCTCGATTCCGTCCGGGGCGACCCTTCGGCAAGCTCAGGGTCGCCGAACCTTCTCCGCTTCGCGAGCCTGCGTAGCGCTTCGCAGAGCAGGCCGGAGACCGGCCTAACTTACGAGGATAACGCGCGGTCGAAGGCGCTGACGGCCGCGAGAGCCACGGGGCTTCCAACCATCGCCGAAGATTCAGGCATAGAAGTGGATGCCCTGGGCGGTTGGCCTGGGGTGAAGTCAAACCGATTCCTGGGCCCCACAGCCACCAGCAAGGAGCGAAATCGCCGGATTCTCGAACTCCTGTCGGGGGTTCCCACGGGTGCGAGAACTGCTCGATTCAGATGCGTCGCTGCTCTTGCTGTGCTCGACGGGCGGATCGAGGTGGCTGAGGGCACATGCGAGGGGCGAATCGCAGAGTCGCCCGCTGGCAGTCGCCGACGCTCCAAAGCTAGCGACTCCGCCGAAGCGGCTTCGTCGCTCTCGCGAAGGCGGATGGCGACGGAGCGGGCCGGCTTCGGCTACGACCCCATTTTCATTCCGCGAGGTTTCCGGCGAACGATGGCCCAGCTCTCAGCAGCCGAAAAGAACCGCATAAGCCACAGAGGCAAAGCTGTCCGCGCGCTCATTCGCAGGGCATCTCGCCTCTTGCGGGATGCCGTCGAGGCCCGACCGCGGGAGCCCGGCGCCGCCTGACAAGAACAGCCGCATCATCCCGGTCCGCACACCCCGAGGGGGAGAAAACTCGGCGCCCTCGCTGGCCTGCGCAGTTTCCTGATTATTCATCAACGGCGTCGCTCGACAGTGCTGCCCGCCTGGGAATTGCGCGCAGGGGCGTCCGAACGTCGGGGCGCGGCAGCGCCTTGGCCCGACACACTGTTGCCCCGCCTTGCGTGCCGCTGGCGCATGTGGGCCATGTGGCAGGGAACGGTGAGGCCTATAAGCGCTGGAGCCAGACGGAACGTCCTTCGATACCGCGACCATCAGAAGGCGCCCGGTTTCTCCGCGACCTCCTCAAGCTCCACAAGGCGAACCTGCTCGACGCCTCCCATCGAGGAGTCGAAGACGATCTTGCTGCCATCGGGGCTGAGAGAGGGGTGAGGGTGAGTCTGTGCTGGCGCGCCCGAGCTTCGAGATTCGCAGAGCTTTGTCACCTGGCCGGTGATGGCGTCAATCAGGTGTATGCCTCTGTCCGGCTCGTAGGTGTCGGATGCGATGCGGTTTCCGGCCATATCGGAGCTTGCATGCCAGAAGTTGAGCCTGGCCACCCAGCGGCAGTCGGAGCCGTCAGGGTTCATGCTCATGAGGCCCAGGGGCCAGTTGTGGAACAGGATGCGGCCGGTTCGCCCCAGCCAGGATTCGTGGGTTATGACTTCGCCCGGCTGCTGGTCATAGGGAGCGTGGTTATCGCTGCCGTCGCGCCGCATAACCCAGATGCGTTTTTTGGGCTGGTCGTCGGGGACGGTGGAATCGCAATACATTACGAGGTCATCATCTGCGGGCGAGCACTGGATGTGGGAGATGAGCATCTCGGTCTCGAGAACCGCATCAATGCGCCCCGTAGAGAGGTCGGCCGCGGCGAGAATATGCTTTTCTGCCCTGCGGCAGCGAAAGGCGACATAGTTCTGGTCAGCGCTCTCCGAGGCGAGGCCGCTGGCGTCGCTCAAGTCGGGGCCGAGCGCTGCGATGTCCCATTCCTGGAGGGAGTCGAGGTCAACTCCCACAATCCTGTCGGGGCGAACCACATAGGCCCACGAACTTCTTCTGCTTCCTGATGCGCTCCTCATATCCGGCAGGTCTGTCGCCTGAACGATTTTTCCGCTCTCCAGCTCGACGGAGAAAAGCTGGCGCGCGCCGCTCCTGGACGACACGATGAGAAGGCGCTCGCCGTCAGGCGTGAAACAGGGGTGCGTGAAATAGGGGTGGTGAGAGGGCGCCGGGGCCGAGGTCAACTGAACGATCCGCGCTCCCGTCGAATCGTCGGTGAACTCTGACTTCTCGGGGCCGAAGACGTCGCCCTTTGCCATAGCGACAGACCAAGTTCTATCACGGGTTCCCGAATCCCTGTCGAGATCAGGACCAGGGCTTGCCCGGGTTCAGGGCCAGGGGAAATTTGGCGCCGGCAGCTTGGTGAAGAAGCCCACTATTGTCCATATGACGGCCTGGCTGAACTCCCCCACCACCATGCCCAGGAAGAAGGGGCGCATCTCTGAGAAAAGCCTCATGCCTCCGTAGCGCAGCAGCAGGGTCTTGGAAGCCCACGCCACCAAGCAGGGGAACCAAAAGACGTGCATCTGCCAGGCGGGCGCAACAGCATAAGCGATGGGATGGAAGGGCCACCCCGCGAAGGTCGCCCTCATCGTCACCAGGATAACCGTGAAGACCACTCCCACCAGGAAGAAGACGGGCGCTCTCCAGTCGAAGGTCTGGATATTCTCCATCAGCGAAGCATGGTTCTCGAACGCCCAGAGCGAGTTGCCCCTGTAGGGGAACCAGTACATCGTGACTGCTCCCAGCTTGTAGGGCACGATCAGTTGAAGGGCGCCGGCGAAGACCATCGCCCCCAGCAGAGCAAGTACCATGGGCAGGAGCATTTTTCGCCGGTTGAGGCCCACGCCATCTGACATGCGCAGGGAATCCATGAAGGCGGTGAGCAGGAGTCCGCGGGGATCTCGGACCACAGCAGCTTCCATGAATCCCAGCGCGGTGAGGTTGCGCGGGCCGACGGTCTCGAGCGTAGTCGCAAGGCCAACGATGTTCAGCGGCCTCCACGATATGGCAGTCATGAGGAGTCCACTTTCCGCAACTGCTCTGGTCACCACGAGCGAGGTGATGAAAAGGAAAGTGAACATTTCCAGAGTGGCGACGAAGGGGCTCATTCCAGCGGCCCTGCACCACACCACCGTTCCAAGAGAGCATACCACCAGGCCAATGAGCGCCGTCCTATATGGCAGCAGTTCTCTGCTGTCGTCGAGCCCAACTCCGGAGATGGCCTTCCGCGCCGCGGCCCTCAAGTGGGGCCAGGCGGTTCGAATCAAATAGATGGCCAGAACCATGTAGGCTCCCATAACCTGATAGCTGTGAACCACCCGGGTGGGATACATGGGGATCGAGTCGGGCCGCATCCCCGCCGTGGAGTAGATCAGGTCCTGGAAGCGGTTGAAGAGGAAGAAGAACCAAAGGCTGAAGACGAGATCGGCCGGGAGCAGATAGAAAAACCCTATCGCGGCGAAAGAGAAGTAGATGGTTATGCTCTGTATCTCTATCCAGGGGCGGAAAGGAGGCAGCTTCGCAGTCAGGTCCGATTCAAGCGTGAAGCTTGGCAAGTATGGGAACATCATGTGCAGGCCGTTCACTGTGAAAACCACCGTGGGAATTAGGAAGCCCGCCCACGCGAGCGGACTGCGCAAGAATGAGCGCTGCGAGCTGGGCTCCACAAGCTCCACCGCAAGCTGGGCCAGCGGGAATGTCAGACGTTCATTCTCTACCCATTGGCGGCGCAGGAGCGTGGCGATGCAGAAGAAGGCTCCAAAAATCATAAGCACGAGCAGCGACCAAGCGGCCAGAGGCACAACCCAGGCCTCCCACGGAATGTGACCGTTCTCGAGGCCCTCATAGAATTCCAGCACCGCCGGCTGCTTCTCAACCCCCTGCGGGTCGAAAGGCACCATCCATTTCTTGATGTGGGGGAAGAAAAGGCGGACCCAGTGGTTTTCAGGCGTGGCGTAATAGTTGATAGCCGCGAGCGAGGGAATGAGGCGCACCATAAGGCCCCGCGACCCCGTCAGCGTTCCCACCAGCATCATCGAATAGATAATGATGAGCTCATGCGGACGAAGGCGAAACCTGCGGAGAAAGATGTTGATCACGAGAAGGAGCAGCATCATGTCCACCACGACGGGAGGGAGCTGAAGCTGCCCCATCTGTATGGTGGCGAGGACGAGCTCTGCCCATGTGACGATGCCGCAGATGACGGCCACAAGCACCAGGCCAATCAGGATCGCCCTCACGGGAAAACGTCCCGTCTTCTCCTCTCGCTTATCTGTCATAGCCGTCGGCTCCAGCCGAGCTGCACGATCTCGCGGCGGCTGCCTCCCTGCGCCCCCGCGCCCGGGGCCTGCGCCATGTGCGGTCAGGACCTGCCCGAGCTACGGCCACGGGAAGAAAGGAGCAGGGTGCCGCGTTATGAAGCTGTAAACAGTCCAGGCAACCGCCATCCCAAATTCCCCCAGAACAAGCCCCAGAAAGAAGGGCCTCGCTGTCGCATAAAGCCTCATGCCTCCGTAGCGAAGAACGAGAAGCTTCACCGCCCACGCCACGAAGCATGGGAACCAGAATACGAACATCGTCCACGAAGGTGAAACCGCGTAGGCAATGGGGTGAAAGGGCCACCAGGTGTAGCGCACTCGCATGACGGCCAAAAAAGCGGTCAGGACAACGCCCACGATGAGGAAAGTGGGGGCCCTCCAGTCGAAATAGTGTGCCCCCTGGATGTTTGCGGCGTTGTCCTTGAATTGCCAGAGCGCGTTGCCCGTGTATGGGTAGTAGTAGAGCGACATAGCCCCTTTGTTGTAGGGGATGAGTAGCTGCATGACCGCTGCTGACACAATGGCCACCACGCCCGCCGAGGCGAAAGCCACCGCGAGACTGCGCCGCCTGAGCCGAACCGCGTCTGCTATCTTTGAAGAGTCCAGGAAAGCGGTGAGAAGAAGGCCGCGCAGGTCGCGGGTGAAGACCGGATCTGTGAAGGACAGGGCTGTCAGATTCGAGGGTCCGAGAAAATCCTTTGAGCTGACTAAGGTGACCACCTCCACGGGCCGAAAGGAGGTCTCAGTCATCAAAAGCCCGCATTCCGCCACGCTCCTCGCCATGACCACAGCTACGACCAGAGTGTAAACCAGAATCTCGAGAGCTGCCATCCACCAGCTCATGCCGAGCAGATGGCACCAGACAATTGCCACCGCCAGAGACGCCAGAAGCCCCGCCAGCGCGCTGCGATAGCCGAGCAGCTCATTGCTGTCATCAATGGCGGGATTCTTGTGCACAGCCCTGTCCAAAACCTGCCGCAGGTGGGGCAGGCTCGTGCGCACCAGGTAGGCCACCAGAACGAAGTAGGCGCCCATCGCCTGGTAAGCCTGAATGATATTTGTTGGATAGATCACAGCGGCAGTGCGCTCCATGCCCGCGAGAGAAGCGAGCAGATCCTGAACGCGCGTGAAGATGAAGAAAAACCACAGGCTGAAAATGAGGTCTGTAGGAAGGAGGTAGAAGAAGCCCATCGCCGCGAAGGACATGAATATCGTTATGCTGTTCACGTCAGTCCACGGGCGATGGAGCGGGAGATAAGAATTGAGCTCCTTTGCGACCGTTATGGAAGGGAGAGCGGGGTATATGCTGCCCAGCCCGTTGATGCTGAAGACGACGACGGGCACAGCGATTCCGGCCCAGGCGAGGCGACTGCCGAGAAATGAGGGAGCCAGTCTGCTCAGCTCCACCGGAATCTGAGTGAGCGGAAATGTCAGCCTCTCGTTTTCCACCCACTGGCGCCTCACTATGGCCGCGAGGCAAAAGAAGCTGATGAAGATGGCGAAAACAATAACGCTCCAGGAGAGAAGAGGAACTACCCACAGGTGCCAGGGTATGTGCTCTCCTGGCTGGAGGCCCTCGTAAAAGGCCAGGGCCACCGGCTGTTTCTCGGCCCCGCCAGGATCAAAAGGCACCGCCCATTTCCTGATATGTGGAAAGAAAACCGTTCTCCACCTATTCTCCGGCGCGGCGAAATAGTTGGGCGTCACGAGCGCCGGAAGCCATTTCTCCATGAGGCCCCTCGAGGAAATCATGGCCGCCATCAGCATCATCATATAGATTGTCGCTACCTCGGCAGGCGACAGAGCAGCGGGGGCCAGAACTCTCCTCAGCACTGCGTTGCCCACTATCAGAAAGAGAAAAAGGCCCACTACGACTGGAGGAAATTGCAGAATCCCAATCTGTATCTGGGCCACCACCAGCTCGGCCCAGCTCACCAGCGCGCACACCAGCACGACGGCCACGAGGCCCAGCAAAACAGCTCTCGGCGTCAGATTCTGCATCGTAGTGTTTGTCGCATTAGCGGTTATAAGCGCCTGGGAAAACCGGCGTGGGACCCCGATCTATCGGGGCCCGCACCCCGACAGGTCGGGGTGCCACATGGTCAGAGCAGGTAGCGCAGCCACACATAGAGCGTCGAGAGAAGCAGCGTGAGCGCCGTCACAGGCGCGCCCACTTTGAGATAACGCATGAAAGAGATAGGCCTGCCAGCTCGCTCGGCAAGACCTGCCGTCACCACATTTGCAGAAGCGCCTACCAGCGTGGCGTTTCCTCCCAGGCACGCCCCCAGAGCCAGACACCACCAGACCGGAAGAAACTCCGGAGAGGTCCATGCGTGTGCCGCGCCCGGATGCGTCTGAGAGGCTATCGTTTTCAGAACCGGTATGAGCGCCGCGACCGCCGGTATGTTGTCCACTATCGCTGAAAGCAGCGCCGAGGTCCACAGCAGCGCCAGACACATCAACACCATGCGGCCGCCTGTCGTTTCGGCGACGAGGCGAGCGAAACGATCCAGCCAGCCTACCTTGTCAACTCCCCCGACCACGACGAAAAGCCCCAGGAAGAAGAATATCGTGCTCCACTCCACATATCCGAAGGTCTCGTGCAGGTCTGCCCGGGTGACGATCAGAAGCAGCGTCGCGCCTGCCAGAGCGATGGTCGCCGCCTCGATGTGGAGCGCCCCGTGCAGCAGAAACCCAAGGACGACCAGCCCGAACACGACAAGAGCCAGCCTCAAATGCTTCATGTCCAGCTCCGGGCGCATCGCCAGAACATCCTCAAGCGCCTGCGACCGGTTCCCCGCCCGCGCCAGGTCTCTTCTCCACCACATGAGCAACACGGGAGGCACTACGGCGCAGAGCGCCAGCACAAGCGGCGCGAGGTGGAAGAGAAATGCCAGAAAATCCAGGCCCACGGCGCTGCCTATCATTATGTTAGGCGGGTCTCCTATGAGAGTGGCCGTCCCGCCAATGTTCGATGCAAGTATCACAGTCAGCAGCAGAGGCATCGGGCTCATGTTCAGCCCGCTCGCGATCACCATGACCATTGGAGAGATGAAGAGCACAGTCGTCACATTGTCGAGAAGAGCCGAAGCCAGGGCCGTCATGAGGAAGAAGCCCACGAGCATCACCCGAGGGCTGCCGCCGCTCGAGCGGACTATTGCCACGCCAAGCCATTCGAAGATGCCGGTGGTTCGCAGCGCGCCGACGATTATCATCATCCCCACCAGAAGCCCGATGGTGTTGAAGTCAATCGCCCCGACCGCCTCTTCCTGGCTCAGAATCCTGAAGAAAATCATCAGGCCGGCGCCCGCCAGCGCCGCAAGGGTGCGGTGCGGCCGCTCCGTTACTATGGCGGCGTAGGTTACAAGGAATATGGCCAGAGCTACTGTCGCCTGCGCCGGCACGCGATTGTTCCCTCCCTGCTTCAGGGGCGCCGAGCCTGCCCGAATTCTCCGCCCGAGCCTGCAAGGCGCCGCTTCCCGGGTGAGCGGGCGAGCGGCCGACTTTGGCATCGCTCTCTTGCCCGCGCACCGACTTTCCGCTATTCTCTGCCGAGCGCCTCGAAACCTTTGTGCGGCCAGCTTCTGTGGGCGTCTTTGGGAGTCGAGGCCCGCCGTTCAGCGAGGCAGTGAAATGGCAAAAGGGCAGACTTACAATCACGAGCGAATACCCCGCCGCGACCCCACCACTGGCGTCGAAATCCTCCAGCTCACCAGCTTCCCCGTTCCAAGCATGGCTCTGTCTTACATGAGCACTTGCTTCACTCCCGATTCGCGAACTCTCGTATTCAGTTCGCAAAGAGAGGCGCGCAGAGATTCTCCCTTCGATTTGTTTCGCGTTGACGCGGACGGCAGTCGCCTGACTCAGCTCACCGATGCAGACAATATTTCTGGCGTGCTTGTCTCGCGCGACGGCTCGCGCGTTCTCTACATGCGCGGATGCCAGCTCTGGGCGACTGAACTGGAAACCTGCCGCGATGAGATGCTCTGCGAGGAGAAGCGAATAGAGCGCCCGGTCAGCGGCGCCTCCATCTCCCACGACGGGCAGTTCTATTTCGTCTGCGTTCAGTTGCGCCCCCTCGGCTCCGCTCGGGGCGAGCCTCCGGGCCGGGCAATAGCGCGGTTCCGAACCGATGGCTCGGGGGTTGACCTGCTGCCGAACGAGAAGGGCTACTACATTCATGCGTGCGACCCCGGCGGCTCAGGCGTGCTGTGCGGCCTGGCATCCGGCTCGGGCCACGATTTCTGGCTGCTCGATTACGACGCCGGCAATGACAGGTTCTTCACGCGAAATGTGTTTGCTCATTCGAGCTGGCTTGGCGGGACCGGCAAGGTTCAGGGCTGCGCCCTATTTCCCATTTGCGCCATCCTTGTCGCCTCATGCGGCCAGCGCGATCCTGAGCCGCTCGTCGAGGGCCCGTATTTCTGGCATTCATCCGCAACACTCGACGGCGAATGGATCGTCGCGGATACAAACTGGCCGGATGAAGGGCTCCAGCTCGTAAATGTGCGCACTCGCCGTTTTCGCACGCTGTGTTATCCTCTCGCGTCGGAAGGCCATCCGCAGTGGACGCACCCGCACCCCACATTCAGCCCTGACGGAAAGCTCGCGCTCTTTGGTTCCGACCGCACCGGCATCGCCCAGCTCTACCTCGCAAAAGTACCCGACGAGATGCGCGAGGACCTGAGCCGTCTGGCTTAGTGAGCTTCGCACAATTGCTTCACGAACGCATTTGTCATTGCGAGGCCGCAGGCCGTGGCAATCCCCTTCGGCGCAAGCCTGGTTTGATGAGATTGCCTGCCCGAGCCGGGCCACGGCCAGGGCTTCGCTGCCGCTCCCAATGACATCCGTGACCGTAATCTGCCAAACCCGATAGACCGCCTGACAAAGCCAGCAGTTGGGTAGCCGCAGGCTTCATGCCTGCGCAGTCGGGCGCAACCCGCCGGCTGGCGGGTTGCGGCTACATCAGGGCGGTTTTTCGGATAGGCTCTAAGCCCCCCACCGCGAGTAAGTCTCCAGGAAAGCTTCCACATTTGCCAGCGGAACATCCGGGCCTATCTCGCCCTTGCCTATGAGGCCCCCATGTGGAGCAGCGAAAAGCTCAATTATCTTCCGCACATTCTCGCGCACTTCATCGGGCGCGCCGAAGGGAAGAATATGCTGGCGGTCTATATCGGCTTCGACGCATATCCTTCCTCGGCACTTTGCCGCGAGCTCCTCCAGCTTCATGCACGAGAACTGCGGATTCAGAACATTCACCCCTACCTCGATGAAATCGTCAATTACCTCCATCGTGTATCCATCGGTGTGAAACAACAGGTGCTTTCCAGCCTGGTGAACAAGGTCGGCAATCTTCTTGTAGGCCGGCTTGAAAATTCTTCTCCAGTCCCTCGGGTCTATCATGAGGGCTGCCTGGGTGCCCCAGTCGTCCATGTAGGATATGCAGTCAATGTCGTATTCGAGCTGCCTTTCCAGCCGCTTGAGAGTGTGATCCAGAACGAGATCTCTGAGAATCTCCACCTCCGGCCGCCGCTCAGCGATGTCAATGAGAAGCTGCTCATACCCGCGCAGGAAATGCATGCGCTCGAAGAGCCTGTGCCCCCCGCCAGGCCAGATGACATACTTCTCCTTGTTCTCTCTGGGCTTGAGTTCGGGCCAGTCGCCGGCATAAGGATCGGGTGGTTTGTAAGTTTCCAGAGCCTTCCAGTCAGAAAGAGGATGGCCCTTTACTTGTCCGTGTACGCCGCTGTGAATGTTCACCCAGACGCACCCCCATTCGTCCACCCATTCGCCCTTCTGATGCTCCGGGCTGTTTTCGGTTCCCTCGTACCATCCGCTCTGCCCCTCGAAATCGCTTGGGAACCTCTCGAACACCCGCGCCAGATTTTCGCGCCCGATGTTGTCAACCGCGCCCGGCAGGAGCGCGTGCCTTATGGGAATGCGATCCGGGCATCTGAACTCGATGGCCCTGATCACTCGCTCTCGGCTTGTCATATGTCCTCAGGCTCCTTCTCCAATCACCAGTCTGCCGCTGGCCACTGATGCTTGTACATCAGGGTCACGGCGGCCCCGTGGATTTTCGCTGATTCGAAGACCTGCAGCCGCAGCCTTCACGGCTGCGAAACATCATCTTCGCAGGCTACATTGCTTTTCACGCCGCATCTCGGTTCTCATCCCTGCGCGGCGTGCCGGGCCGCGAGAAGGCTCTCTGTGTTGCCCCACGGAATTCCGCCAGACTCTACAAGAGCAAATGCCAAAATGGCCGCCGCCCGGTCGGCATGATTCCCCGCCAAACCGCGAGCTCCTTCACAATAGGGCGCGGCAAGCTTGCCGTGGGGTCGCCGCTCTCGGTTCGGAGGCGCGCTGTGACCGCCAGCGAGTCTCGCCTTGAAGCTGGTGGCCTGAGGGCGATATACTCGTGTCGAAAGGAACGCGACCGGAAATGGCCAGACTTGTGAAGCACGAAGCTCAGTCGCCGTTTATTGTCAAGGAGGGGCAGGCCAAATTCCCCATCGCGGTTTGCGCTTGCGGCCTGTCCAAAAAGAAGCCCTTCTGCGACGGCTCACACAGGAAGACTCGCGACGAGGAAGCCGGCGAAACCTATATCTACGACGACAGCGAGCGGGTGAAAGTGCAGAAGGAATACTGACGAGTCGTGCGGGGGGATAGCGTTGGCACCTCGACAGCGTGCGACCGATAGCGCGGACAGGATGCAACCCGGCCGCGGTCCCTCCCGTCAAGGCCTTGCCATTACCCACATCCTACTGGTCACCGCATGACAACGCTGAGTTCCTTGCGGCCGAGGTGGAAGCTGCTGTTTGCGTTAGCGGGCGCATTGCATAACGCGCGGCATGCGCGCCTTGGGCTCGGGGCTGCAGAACCCTACCCAGGGGGCCCTGCATGGGGTGGTTGGCTATGTGGAGTGCGGGAGCTAAGCTCCCGCCTTCAAAGCGGCGGCGACTCGTGCTTCGTAGCGTAGTAGCCACGCCACTACGCAGAGTAGCAGCCGCCGCAGTCCAAAGGAGCACCCGCCACCCGTGGGAGCCTGCAAAAAGACGGCGACCCCCGGCGACCATGGGGTCTGCCACGAGATGTGGGTAATGATAAGCGTCAAGGGAGGGGAACCCCCTATTTGGCGCGAAGCTGATTAACTCTTCTCAGGCGAGGACCTTCCGAGAAGGCGCAGCAGAACATCCGGATGGTCTGTCTGTATCCCATCCACGCCCATGTGTATCGCCTCGCGCATGCCCCGAATGCTGTCGGTTTCGCCCATGATGTCAACCCATACTCTGGCGCCGGCAGCATGAGCCTCCCTGACTCGTCCCGGTGTCCAGGAGCTCAAGTGCGAGTCAATTACTTCTGCGTGCAATGAGCCCGCCAATAGGCGGGCCATCCCGCGCACTGAAAGCCAATTGCCGGGCCCGGGCATTACGGCAATCTGGGGCCGCAGCCTCTTTATCTCTTGAAGCTGCCTCGCGGCGCCGTAAACCACCACCCGGCTCGCAATCCCGTATCTTTCCAGCGCCGAAATCAGCGCGGGAACGCTTGCGTCCTTAAGGTCTATGTAGAGGCCAACTTTTCCCTTGCATAGACCTACAGCCTCTTCCAGCGTCGGCGCCTTCTCGCCGGCAAACTTCGCCGAGAACCACGAGCCGGCGTCCAACTCCTTTATCTGTGACAGCGTAAGAGAGCGCACTGCGCCGCTCCCGTTCGTCGTGCGGTCAACCGTCGAGTCGTGCATCAGAACGAATTGGCCGTCGGCCGTCGTCTGAACATCTATCTCGACAAAGTCAACGCCCAGGTCAATCGCAGCGCGATAGGCAGCAAGGGTGTTCTCGGGGGCGACTCTGTTCGCCCCCCTGTGAGCGATCACAACAACTTTTCCCTGCCGCGCATCGAGCCTTGACCGGGCAGGCTCTGCGCCCACCTCGAGAGAGGCGACGCAGAGCAGGAAGGTCGCGCTCAGCGCCGTCTTCGCAATACGACAGATTGTCCTCGACATCTTTGTCTCCCGCTCCTCGCCGGGAATCTCTAGGGGAATCTCCAGCGTGTTCGCCGCGCAGCCTGACAGCCCTTCTCGGCGTGACCTGCGGCGTTGAGAACCGCTGCCGACAGTCGGCGGACGCGGAGGTTATTCTCTCCGCGCAGGCAGGCTCGTTTTCCTCGAAGCAGAAGATCATAGGACCGGAGGCTGACAGGGAGCGGACTAACTAATGCTGTTCTGCAGATTTGGCATTGTGATTTTCTTGTAGGGCGGGGGTTCCATCCCCCGCCTGATATTCGGGGCGGCGGGCGGCGGAGCGCGCGCCCTACAGCCTTGGACTTGATCGTAACCATCCAAAGAGCAGTAAGGGGCTATGCTACGAATGCACGCCATTCTCAGCGCAGGCTTCCGCCGACAAGGTGGGGGTCAGAATGAAAGATTCGTCGTCGCTTGGTTTTGGGATGGGCTCCAAATGAAAGGAAGGAGCGCGAACATGCGCGAGATTGCCATAGAATACCCGGCGCGCGGCCAGATGCGCTTCTTCGAACTCGGGCCTCCACCGGATGTGCGGCCCACTCAGATTCTGATAGAGACTCGCTGCTCGGGCATAACAAACGGCACCGAGCGCCACGCGCTCGTGGGCGAGCACGGCTGGGGCCATTACCCTGGCAGGCACGGCTACCAGCACGTGGCCAAGGTGATCGCGGCGGGCAGCAAGGTCAAGCAGTTCGCAGTGGGCGACTGGGTTTTCTTCGGCCAATATGTGGGCCACCGCGGCTGGCACATCGTTGAGATTGGCGAAGCAGAGCCTTCGCCCCAGGATGCCCATCTCACCATAAAGCTGCCGGATGATGTGAACAGCCAGGACTGTGCGCTGCTGGGCGTAGCCGGCGTCGCTCTGCGCGGCGTGAAGCGAATTCGTGTGCAGCCAGGCCACAAGGTATGGGTGGCCGGAGTTGGGCCCATCGGCCATTTCTCCGCCCAGTGCGCGCGCATCAGAGGGGCGGAAGTTACAGTTACAGACCTCGTGCCGCGCCGCCTTGAAGCGGCGAAGCAAACGGGAGCTCACAGAACCTTCATGGCGAGCGACGAGCGCGTCTGGGAAGAGCTGAAGCAAGCAGGCCCCTTCGACCGCATCATTGATGGGTGCAGCGCGGAATCCTTATTCTACGACATATTTCAGCATCGGCTGCTCGCCCACAGCGGGGTGATCGCAGCCATGGCAGTCAGGGAGCATGTCAGGTTTCCCTGGGGCCTGCTGCATCTGATTGAGGCATCTATCGAAGTATCCTGTCACTTCTCGCTCGAAGAGCTGAGGGAGCTGATAGAGTATCTCCAGAAGGGGGAGATTCTGATCGCGCCGATGGTGACGCACAGGGTCTCCATCGAGCAGGCGCCAGAGATCTACGCGACCCTGCGCGACCGTCCCCAGGATCTCCTCGGAGTAATTTTCGACTGGGCGTAATCGCGGCGCCCAAAGGCGTGGATAAGGTTTGCCGCTGTTCCTCGGGGTAGTCCTCCGTCACCGAGCGCCCCTTGAGAATAGCGTACTCAAGGGGCTGGGCGTAGGCGCGCGTAGCGCGGCTGGCGCCACCCTGCAAGATCGCTGTCGCGCGGACACCTGTAGGGCCCCGATTCATCGGGGCCGCTGGCGGGGTTAGGCAAGCCCGCCCTACATCATGCTGGCGCGTGGGAAATCAGCGGTCAGGCTGGAGACGCGTCCCGCGAAGGCCGCTGACCTCTGATACACTTCAAGCTTCTCGAACAAGAACACGACGCCTTTCCAAGCGGCAGGATGCCGAGACAGAACTACCTGAAAGGAGATAGGAGAGAGTTGGCCGTTCGGGGATCGCGTTTCTGCGGCAAGAGGTCGCGGATCGTTGGGGGGCTGGCTGTCTTTCTCACCTTTCCCCTCTCACCTCTCCCCTCACTCCACCAGCCTCGGCCAAGGCTATAGATGGTGGGCCCGGGAGGATTCGAACCTCCAACCCGCCGGTTATGAGCCGGCCGCTCTGCCCTTGAGCTACGGGCCCATGCAGCGCCTTGGTCCTCGCCCCGTATAGCCTGCCAACTGCCGACGGATGAGGCAAACGCGCCCAGAACGCGCCCAAATTTTACCAGGCGGATGCGTTCACATCAATTGCGCCAGGTCCGCTGACGAGGGGTCGGGGCGCACAGCCGTGTTTGTCTCGCGACCGCGTTGGGCTTGGCAGGTTTCGACCTGTAGGCCGAAAAGCCATTGCGAGCAGTCCGTCAGCCAGCGGACCGCTTCCGAAATGCGCGCGTAGGCGCATCTGGCAGACGACCGCTGCCGGACGCCCATAAGAGGGTGCGTGAAAAGCCTCTTCTCCCATTATGATGAGTGAGGTTGGCAAGATATGTTGAAGAAAACGGCTTCGAAGTGGCCTGTCCCGGGCCCGCCAAAGTCCGACGCAGGGTCGGACGCTGCATTATCGCATCCACCTGTAGCGTCCGGCCTTGTGCCGGACGAGAACCTTATGTTCTCACACGCGCTTTAAGAGCCGCTAACGAAACCCGGCGCGGTGAGCGCGCGCCCGGAATGAGGAACGGCCGAGCCGTCCCGGCGGATGACTCCGTGCATCAGGCCGCCCACTCGGTGAGCTGTAACGCAAACTGGCAGTTTGCGCCGCTTCTGTCAGAGACTCCGAGAATGTCTGGCTCCCGGGCAGGAGGCACGCTCCTGCCCCACGGGCTACGGGCCTACGCCAACCATTCAAATCAGGTTTAACACAGCACCAACAAAGCCCACTGCCGATTGCGGGAACTATAGAGCGTGGGTTCGCCGGGCCTGAACGGCCAGGGGCCATGCTGCGCCGTCAGGCTCTGCAGCACAGGCCCTTGCTCGCCCTGAGTGAAGTCGAAGGGTGGCCGTCGGGCGCTTTATCGCGGGCCTGCTAATCTGCGCTTGACCGAGTCGAGAGGGCAGGAATATAATGCCGAAGGAGGATTAACAGAGTTGCCTGGACGATTCAAGCTGGATACCGACAAGCTGCACGCCAGCGCTGACACTGTGCGATTTCTTGCTTTCGAGAGAGATATAGAGGGAGAAGCTGCCCGCGAGTCGGATGAGCGCCGACGCAGGCTGGAAGAGTTCAGGCGCACCAGAGAGAGGCGGGCCAGGAAGAAACGCATCAGGGTTCAGGCGGCGCAGCAGGCGTGAGTGGACACGGCCTGTGTTGGATTCTTCTACTGTCGGGATTGTTGGGCAGCTTCTTCAGTTCACAAAGGACTATGGCCTTGAGGAGCTTGAAGTCGCGACCGGGCGACTGCGCGTCCACATAAGGCGCAGCCGCACCTCTGCCATTGCCCCTGCGGCGAGCAGAGAAAGCGCGGCGACCGCCCGTCTGATGCATATTAGCTCGCCCCTGGCCGGTGTCTTCTACCGGAGGCCAGCTCCCGATGCGCCGCCTTATGTGGAGGTTGGCCAGTGGGTTGAGGAAGGCGAAGCTGTCGGTATCGTGGAGGCCATGAAAGTCTTCAACGAGATCACGAGCGACTGGGGAGGCAGAATCGTTCAGATACTCATGGACGACGCCCAGCTTGTGGAGGCGGGGCAGCGTCTCATGGCGCTCGAACCTGGGGAAGCGGAGATCTAAAGCCTTGCGGGCGCCTGCCGGCCCGCTGCGGGGGCTCGTGCAACGAGGATGATATCTCCGCCGCGCCCTGAATGCTCGCACAGGTTCTCAGCGGGGCGTTTGCCGTCGCTATCTTCTTTGGGCGAATAGTTGAGGAGCGAGGATATGGCTTCGCAAATTGTTAGAGTCGGCCTTTTGGGCTGCGGAAATGTGGGCTGCGGGGTGCTCCGCATCCTCGACGAGAACAGGCGAGAAATAGAGCAGCGCGCGGGCTGCGGCATTGAGGTCAAGAAAGCGGCAGACATAGACTGGGCAAGGCCGCGCGCCTACAGCGTGCCGCATGAGAAGAGAACGGAAGACCCCTGGGAGATTGTGAAAGATCCCGATATTGAAATTGTCGTGGAGGTTATCGGCAGAACGAGGCCAGCCCTGGATCTTGTGCTCGCCTCTTTCGAGAACGGCAAGAGCGTGGTTACCTGCAACAAGGAACTCATGGCGAAAGAGGGCCGCAGAATCATGGAGGCGGCTGCCGAAAAGGGGGTTGATATATGCTTCGAGGGAGCTGTGGGAGCTGGCATACCTGTCATAAGGGCCGTGAAGGAGGGCCTGGCAGGCAACAGGATGCGGCGCATCGTTGCAATCCTGAACGGGACCACCAACTATATATTGACCCAGATGGCCAGGGAAGGCCGGGAGTTCCCGGAGGCGCTGCGCATGGCGCAGGAGCGGCGCTATGCTGAGAAGGATCCCTCCGACGACATCGGCGGGTTCGATCCAGCTTACAAGCTGGCGATTCTGGCTTCGGTGTCTTTCGGGTCGCGGGTGGCGCTGGACACAGTTTACCGCGAGGGCATAGAAGCCATCTCGCCTGTTGACATGGGATATGCTGCCGAGCTCGGCTATGTGGTGAAGCTTCTGGCCATCGGGGCCGATACGCCGGAGGGGCTGGAGCTGCGAGTTCATCCCACGCTGGTTCCCTCGTCTCACCCGCTGGCGCATGTGGACGATGTTTTCAACGCCATATATCTTGAAGGGAGCCCGATAGGTGAGATCATGCTCTTCGGCAGAGGCGCTGGGGCGGAGTCCACATCGAGCGCGGTGGCCGGCGATATCATTGACATCGCGCGCAACATAAGGCACGGCGCCCTCGGCCGCGTCCCATGCACCTGCTTCGAAGAGAAATCCCCAAAGAGCATGGAGGAGGTTGTCAGCAAGCACTACATCCGAATGCTCGTCGCCGATAGGCCCGGGGTCTTGGCAAAGATAGCCTCAATCTTTGGGAACGAGGGGGTCAGCATCGCCTCGGTGGTTCAGAAGAGGCGCGTGGGAGAACTGGCAGAAATAGTCTTGATAACTCACCAAGTGAAGGAGAGGCCGGTTCGCCGCGCCATCGAGCGCATCCGCGATCTTGAAGACGTGGACACCGTGGCGAACTGGATGCGGCTTCTTGAGGAATAGGCGTCGAACATGGCCCCAGAAACCTGGCCCGGTGTAATTGGGCGCTATGCTGAATTCCTGCCTGTAAGCAAGTCCACCCCTGTAGTCACGCTGCTTGAGGGCAACACGCCCCTTCTGCGCGCCGATAACTTGGCAAAGGCCATCGGCTGCCAAATGCCGCTCTATCTGAAGTGCGAAGGATTCAACCCCACCGGCTCCTTCAAGGACCGGGGCATGACTGTCGCTATTTCCAAGGCGAAGGAGGAAGGCGCCGGGGCTGTCCTTTGCGCTTCGACAGGCAATACGGCAGCCTCTGCGGCCGCCTACGCCGCAAAGGCAAACATGCAATGCATGGTCCTGATCCCCCACGGTTATGTGGCCCTGGGAAAGTTGGCCCAGAGCGTTGCACACGGCGCGAAAGTTCTGGCCGTGGAGGGGACATTCGACGATTGTCTGCCCCTCGCGAAAGCCCTGACGGAGCGTTTTTCTATAGTCCTGGTGAACTCCATAAATCCTCACCGAGTAGCTGGCCAGCAGACGGCGGCGTTCGAGATATGCGACGCCCTTGGCCACGCTCCTGCGTATCACGCCATGCCTGTGGGCAACGCGGGCAACATAACCGCCTACTGGAAAGGCTATAAGGCCTACAAGGCGGCCGGCAGAATCGCCTCTCTTCCTCGCATATTAGGGTTCCAGGCAGAGGGAGCTGCGCCCATCGTGCTCGGTCATACAGTGGAAAAACCCGAGACAGTGGCAACGGCCATTAGGATAGGCAATCCGGCAAGTTGGAAGACAGCGGTAGAAGCGAGAGATGAATCGGGCGGCTTGATTGACATGGTCAGCGATGCGGAGATAATCGAGGCATACAAGCTGCTGGCGAGCAAGGAAGGGATATTCGTGGACCCGGCCTCGGCGGCATCGGTCGCGGGCCTGGCCAAGCTGATTCGTCAGGGTTACTTCTCCCAGCAAGGCGCCAAGGGAGAGATAGTGTGCGTCCTCACGGGGCACGGCCTCAAGGACCCTGAGACAGCAATGAAAATCGCGCCCGAGCCCAGCGTCGTCCCACCCGACCTCGAGAGCGTCGCAAGAGAACTTGCCCTATGAGCTCAGTGTAGCCGCCTCGACCAGTCCGGGCGAACGCACCCATAAAGGGTGCGGCTACAGTCAACGCGCTGCAGCCGCAGGCCCCTGTGCCCGAAGGGCCGGGGTCCCGGCTTCGCCCAGGGACTTTATGCCTGCGCTCCCAACGCGCCCGTAAAGGGCGCGGCTACAATAAATGCGCCGTAGCCGCTGTATCTGCGCCTCCGCCGGTGAGGTATGTGGCACAGCCGTCCGCGGCTGCGCAGTCGGCGTGCGATGAAACAGACCATATCAACGATCGAGCTACCCGGTTGTCCCCTCGCATTCAAGGGGAAAGTCCGCGATATTTTCGAGGCCGGCCCCGACGCGCTGCTCATGGTTGCCACCGACCGCTTGTCGGCTTTCGACGTAGTCCTGCCCAACCCCATTCCTGACAAGGGGCGCGTCCTTACGGGCCTTTCGGTCTTCTGGTTCCAGAAGACGAGCCATATTGTGCGCAACCATCTCATAAGCGCGAATGTGGAGGAATTCCCCGCCGAGCTTCGCGACCACGCGAGGCTCCTGGCTGGCAGAAGCATGCTTGTGAGGCGCGCCCAGCGTCTGCCCGTGGAATGCGTGGTTCGAGGGTATCTCGCAGGCTCGGGCTGGCGCGATTACTGCGATACAGGCGCGATAGGAGGCGCGAGACTGCCCGCTGGCCTGCGAGAGAGCGACCGATTGCCGTTCCCTGTTTTCACTCCCGCCACCAAGGCCACCAGCGGCCACGATGAGAATATCAGCGAAGAGGAAGTCGAGGCCATCATAGGGCCTGACCTGGCCCCGCGCGTGAAAGAAACGAGCCTTGCCCTGTATCGCTTCGCTGCCGAGTATGGGTTCTCGCGCGGCCTCATAATCGCTGACACGAAGTTCGAACTCGGCCTCATCGGAGACGAGCTTGTTCTCATTGACGAGGCGCTGACTCCCGATTCCTCTCGCTTCTGGGACGCCGAAATATGGGTTCCAGGCAAATCCCAGCCCAGCTTCGACAAGCAGTTCGTGCGCGACTACCTCGAGGCGATATCCTGGGACAAGAAACCCCCCGCGCCCAATCTTCCTCTCGATGTCATCCGCAAGACTGCCTCCAAATACCGCGAGGCATTCCGCAGGATCACCGGCAGGCGCCTGCCCCCGCAGCCAAACCTGGCCTGGAGATTCCCGTAGGGGAGCAGCGGTGCTGCTCCCGTGGGCTTTGCGCCATGCTCGTGCCCGTAAAGGTCGCTGTCTGCCAGCTTGATACCCGCACGGGGCAGGTTGATGAGAATGTGGGGCTCGCTCTCAGCGTCGGCGAGAGGGCTATCGCCTCGGGCGCGCAGTATATCCTCTTCCACGAGAACATGGTTCACGAGTATCCGCGCAACGCGGCCGAAGTGGCTGAGCCGGCGCCTGGGTCTGTGACCGATAGGTTCGCCGCATTCTGTCAGCGGCATCGCGTTTGCATCGGCTTCGGCATGACCATGCGCCCCCGTGAGAGGGGCGTAGCCGCTTCCAGCCTTCGTCCGCCTCTGGCGGGCGTCGGCGGAGTAGGCCCGGCGGAGTCCCTGCGCGCGGAGCCACGACCTTTCGGCTCAGCCCGGGGCAGGCCCTTCAATGCGGCAGTCTTCATCAATTCCGCCGGAGAAATCGCGGCCACCTATGCAAAGCGCAACCTCGTCAGGCGCGCCGGAATGGTGGCCTACATGCAGCAGCGCGAGGGCCGCCCTATAGAGCTCACCGGCTGCGACGGCCTGGTGGATGACGAAGTATTCCAGCCCGGGTGGGGCGATGTGGTGTTCGATTGGGACGGCGTTCGGGCAGGCGCTCTCATCTGCGCAGACACAAGCCGCGCCGAGTTCTGGAAAGCAATAAAGGAGCGCGGAGCAACCGCTGCCTTCTGCCCTTTCAACAACCCGGGGCTGCGCTACTATCATCCGCGCATACTGGACCCGGTCAGGGAGTTTGGCCTCTACTTCATAGGGGCAAACAGGGTGGGCTCCTATCCGATGGGCCTGCCTGGCCGCGGCCAGAGCCTCATAGCCGATCCAGGAGGGAATGTGCTCGCCGACTGCGCCGGTCAAATCAACACCTTCGCCGTGGCCGACCTGCCGATACGGTCGGTGAACAAGTCAGCACAACAGGGATAGAGTTTTTCTGGGCTCGGCTTCAATTGACATCCGAGCGGCGCCATCATATAATCGCTTGACTTCGCTTCAGCCGCGGGCTCACATGTCAGACCAGCTCGAAAGGGTCCCCTATCCGCCGGAAAGGCGTCCTGCTTTTCGATCCGGGGCTCCTCTGGCGCCCGTTGCCCCTGCTCCTCTCGGCAGGGCAGACCTCAGGGCTTATTACCGCGCCATAAGGGCCAGGCGGACGACTTTCGTTGCCGTCTTCCTGTGCATCGTCGGCGCTTCCGCGCTTCTGCTCGCGTTCTCCAAACCTGTCTATCAGGCGCGCGGGACGGTTGTGGTTGATGTGCCGGGGGCGACTTCGTCCATATCGGAATCGGCCCTGCTCACTCAGTTGTTCTCTCTTCCCGGCGGAGGTTCTGTGGGCACCCAGGCCGAGATTCTGCGCAGCGAGCGTGTGCAATTCCGGGCCCTGAGAAAGTGCGGTTTCAAGCCCACGCGCAAGAACATGCGCCGCATAAGCGTGGACCCCGTGCCTGCTTCCGACATGATAGAGATATCGGCCAAGGGCAAGACGCCGGCAGCGGCGGCCAAGCTCGCCAACGCCGTCATTGACGAATACCTTCTGCACACCAAGCGCATGAACCAGGAGGAGGCGAGCCGCGGCGTCAAGCATGTCTCAGCAGAATTGAAGAAGATAAGGGCAAGACTGGACAAGACGCGCGGGCAGTTCAGGGGACTCAAGGAGCGAACGGGCCTGGTTTCGCTGAGCGATCAGACGCAGAAGATGGTTGAGCGGCTGGCCGACCTGACGAAGGAGCAGGAGATGGCGAACGCCGAACTGCTCGGAAGCAACAGGAAGCAGGCCGGCGTGCGCAAGGAGCTCCAGCGCGAGGATCCGACGCTCGTGGCCTCTGTAACAATGGCAGCCAACCCTCGGGCCGACCAACTGCGCCAGACGCTGACCGATCTCGAGACGCAGCGCGCTGCTCTTCTTCAGGAATACCAGCCCACCAGCGAGCGCGTTCGAAGCATTGAAGAGCAAATAGCCGATGTCCAGAGAAGGCTTTCGAACCTCGCCAAGACAAAGACAGAGGAGGTCGTGCGCCAGAGGCAGGAAACTCTCAACCCCCGCAGGGAGGCGCTTCTCCAGGATCTCGTGCAAACGGAAATGGTGGGCGTAGTGGCAAAAGCGAAGCGCGATGCGCTGGCCCCCTTTGTAGCCGAGCTGGAGCGCAGGCTCTCCAGCCTGCCTAAGGCCGAATATGAAATGGCGGGCCTCCAGCGCGACATTCAGATACTCGGCGCTGCTGAAGCTTCTCTCAGCCAGCGGCTTCAGGAGCTGACGTTGGGCGTCGAGGCGGGGCGCTCGAATGCCCGGCTCGTTGACGACGCTTTGCCTCCCACAAAACCCAACAGCCCCAAGGTCAGTCTGACCCTGCTGATTGCAGTAGTCCTGGGGCTTGTCCTGGCAAGTGTTCTCGCAATCGGGCGCGAGCACCTCGATGACAGTGTGAAGAGCAGCGAGGAGGTGGAATGGATTCTGGATGCTCCGGTCCTGGGACAGATACCAAGGGTTCGGGTTGAGCCGCTGCTGGGCGCGAAGCAGGTGCCGCCGCTGTTTGAGGAGGGCTACCAACTGCTGCGGCGCAACCTCGAGCTTGCGTCGCAGGATGTGGGCTCGAACACGCTCCTTCTGACAAGTGCAGGCCCAGCCGAGGGCAAGACGATAACAGCCGTGAACCTGGCGATCCTGATGGCCAGGCAGGGAAAGCGAGTGCTCCTTGTGGATGCCGACCTTCGCAAGCCTGCGCTTCACGAAAAGCTCAAGCTGAAGAACGATGTCGGTTTTAGCAGCATTCTCCAGGGCCAGGCTTCAGTTCAGGAGGCGATTCAGTCTGGACCTGTGCCGGGCCTCAGCGTGATAACGAGCGGGCCAGCCTGCGAAATGCCGTCGCATCTGCTCGACAGCTCGCGCCTGACCGATGTGCTGTCGGTCATGCGCCAGTTCGCCGATATGATACTTCTCGACAGCCCTCCGGGCCTCGCCCTCAGCGACGCGCTCCTTCTGGCGGGAAAAGTGGACGGAGTGCTCGTGATTGTGGGCTCGCGAATCGCAGCGAAGCAGGGGCTTATGAGACTTCGCCAGGCCCTTGATCAGGCGCGGGCTCACCTTCTGGGAGCAGTTGTCAACGCGATTGACCTGAGCCGCGACGCTCCCTACTACGACCAATTCATCTACTACTCTCGCTACTACGGCCGCGCTCCGCTCGCCCTTCCCGCCCCCCAGAGCCCGCAGGAGCCTCCAGCCCAGGCCGAAGAACCGAAAGCGCAAACCTAACCTATACTCCGGCCATTTTGCCCTCAAGCGGCCAATTGGGCAGGATAGGACGCAGTATCTTGTAGCGCTACCGCCAGCCGATGCACAAGATATGGTATGCTTTCAGAAATGGCCGGAGCATAGGATAGGCAGTGGAATGCAGGAGACGGAGCCGATCCCGCCGAAAAACCTACACAGGAAGCCAGACGCTCCAGGTACGAGCGCTGGCGCCACGCCGGCACAGAGCGGCATGGAACCGACTGACCCTGCCTGCTTCCGTTGTGCGATGCGCCGCAGGGAGACGAGCCGCCTTCTTTCGGGGCCTCGGAATACGTCTATCAACGCTACGCGCTCCTGCGCTCATGGCTCGCCATTCGCGAAAGAGCGGAGATCCAACTCCCCGATGATATCGAGCCCCTATTTGAGCTTGACTACGGCGATAGCCAGCCGCAGCCTCTGGGCGCCGACTGGCAGACTGTGCTGAGTGCGAGACGAGTGTGACCAGGAAGAGGCCGAGGCTGCTCATCATCGCGCCCGCGTGGTCGCAGGGCTGGTGGGGTGGAGGCAAAGTGCTCGCGCCTCCGCTGGTCCTGCCGCTGCTGGCGGGCCTGACGCCGCCGGACGTGGAAGTGCGGCTGGTGGACGAGAACGTGGAGCCGGTGGATGTCAACGCCGCTGCCGACTGGGTGGCAATCACCTGCATGACTGCCTGCGCGCCCCGCGCCTATGCGATAGCCGACGCATTCCGGCAGCGAGGCGTGCCAGTCGTTATGGGCGGCATTCACCCCACGGTGCTGCCCGATGAGGCCGCCGCTCACGCCGACGCGGTCGTGATCGGCGAGGCCGAACCGGTATGGCGAGAGGTGTTGGCGGATCTTGCAGCCGGTCGCCTCAGGCCTCGCTACAAGCATGATGGTTACGCCGACCTCGCAGGTCTCCCTCGCCCTCGCCGCGAGCTGCTTCAGGTCGATCGTTACCTCACGACCAATGTCGTTCAAACCGGGCGCGGGTGCCCGAATGCGTGTTCCTTCTGCACGGTGAGCACGGTATCGGGCAGGCGCTACCGCTTCCGACCCGTTGGCGAAGTGGTTGAGGAGGTCAGCTCGCTCGGCGGATGGGTCGGGTTCGTTGACGATAACATCACCGGCCATGCCCGGCGAGCGAAGGAGCTGTTCGAGGCCCTGATCCCGCTTCGCACCCGCTGGATCGGCCAGGCGGATCTGGCCATGGCGAAGGACCCGGAGCTCCTCTCCCTCGCTGCCCGCAGTGGGTGCCGGGCGATGTTCATTGGCCTGGAATCGCTCTCACAAGAGAACCTGCGAGCCATCCGCAAGTCGGCCAACCTGGGAATGGACATGGGCGCGGCCATTCGGACGATCCACAAGGCCGGCATTGAGATCATCGGGTCGTTCGTCTTGGGGCTCGACGGAGACGATCGCGGCGTCTTCGCGAGAACGGTGGAGTTTGCGCAGCGGCACAAGCTCGTCGCCGCCCAGTTCGCTGTGCTCACTCCCTTTCCGGGCACCGCGATGCGTCAGCAGCTCGAGCGCGAGGGGCGGATCCTGGATCACGGCTGGTCACACTACACCATGAGCAGCGTGGTGTTCCGTCCCCGGCACATGACAGACCTCGAGTTGCGGCAGGGACAGCGCTATGCCTACGGGCGTTTCTACTCGATACCGTCGATCCTCAGGCGCAGCTTCACCGTACGTGGGAAGTTCCTCGGCCGTCTCCTCGTGAACTTCAGCTACCGCGGCATCGGCCGCGGCAAGGGCCTGTGTGCCGGGCTGCCCGCGCAGCGTCTCCCGAGGCCGCTGCGTGCGAGCGGCGAGCCGTAGGCCATCCCCGCCGACGGCCCCGAAACGGCTGGGCGTCCC
>Ga0315280_10002172_pt1 | contig 32147 bp, 32 predicted proteins | sample YL17G06_40_MG_FD_203697 | JGI IMG/M metagenome (GOLD analysis project Ga0315280, IMG submission 203697) | Sediment microbial communities from Yellowstone Lake, YNP, Wyoming, USA - YL17G06_40 | ecosystem: Environmental > Aquatic > Freshwater > Lake > Sediment | place: USA: Wyoming | collected... | reverse complement strand
GTAGTTGGTCACCAGCACTTGCCGGTATTTGCCCCAGTAGCGCGTGACCTGCTCGCCCTCGGCAGTGACCCACGCGTCGCCCTTGACGGGTTTGACCTCTATGACGCCGCGAGAGGGGACTTGCCCAGGTAGCGGCTTGAGGGTGTGCTTCTTGTCAAATTGCTCTTCGGTGAAAAGGCCGCCGTCAGGGAAACCGGCCCCAAGGTCTTGAAGCCCCATTACGCATCGGACTTTCGGCTTGAGCTTTTTACCAACTTCCGTCAGCAGGGTGGCGAGCGTGGGATAGTACGCGGTCTCCTCAACTGCCGCACCCAAAGAGCGGATGTCGCGTAGTTCGCGGAGGTAGGTTTCAAGCGCCAACACGTCAAAGGATAGTTACCACAAAGGAAAGGCGAGGGCAACCGTTGTTTGTGCCGGGCATCAACCGAGCGCACGCCGGCTGGCCGGGGGGACAGGTAAAGCCACCTGTAGATCCGGTGTAGCGGCGGGTTTACCCCGCCACCCCATAATGGCGGCATAAATCTGCCTCTACATTTGCCGCCTAACAAGAAGTTAGAAGAGTCGGTGGGGCTGTCATCCTGAGGAGCCGGAGGCGACGAAGGATCTCGTAATTGGTTGACTGGCCCAGGAACGAGATTCTTCGCTAACGCTCCGAATGACAAGCCAAGGGGTTCGCTTGGAATGACATTGGCGGAAGCCTTTTCGGCATCCTGCTAGTCAACCGAGAAGTCGTAGCCTTTGCCGTAGACACCCTTCAGGGAGTCGGCGGAGCCAACCACGTAGAGAATGTACTCGCCGCGCTCCAGCGGGATGGTCGGCTGGAGCTGAAAACGGTTGGGGCCCAGCGCCGTGGACGAGGTGGCGATAATGCTCTCGGCGCGGATGCCTGACTTGCTTCCAACGATCCCGCCGGTCGCCGCGACTTCCAGCTCGCGCCGGTCGTCCTTGCCATCCAGGCGGACGAGGATGTAGTTGTCAAGCGAGTCGCTGGGGGGCAATTCCACCGCGATCTTGGGCTTGCGACCAGCACTAAGGGTGGCAGTGGGGCCCTGCAAGTATGCCTTAGTTTTGGCCGATTTTATGCCGACGGTGAGGGCTCTGCCTAGCCGGCCGCCGACCTTCGCCTGAGCCAGCGTGTGCAGTTCCAGCGGCTGCCCGTCCACCCAAACCCGCGGGCTAGTCAGTACATTCGCCTCCAACATTGCCGCGACAACTTTGTCCGAGACGCCGGCTTGCTTGAGCGCTAGGAGGTCCCTGTCCGAAAGTATGAACTTGCACTGGGCGGTCTTAAACTTGGCGATGATGATGTCGTCGCCGAGACCCAACTCTGTCATCTCGATTACGCGGGAATTGGTGATCTCTTCCGGCGGAACCGGGACCCCAAACGAGACGCTTGCTGCCATGAGGCATAAAAGGCCTAAAATAGCGAACTTCCGAACAGGGGAAAAAACGTCGGGCCGCATCGAAACCTCCTCGTCCTGGCAGAACTTCCGGTGCGAACTCTACACTAACAGTGGGAGAGTATCAACCCTCGGAGGCCGAGGGGAATCGCCGGCGTTTTCCGCCAGCGAGACGCCCGGTGCAGGATACTGCGTGGAATTAGGACTGGCATCCGCTGCCTCTGTGCGCTCCAGAGCGACAGAGGCGATGGGAGCGGCGCGACCGCCACTGCACGCCGTGACTTTCGTGGTTGACCCGGGTTGGCGGCGGAGTAGATGCTAGAGGGGGAGGGCAGGTGAGATAATGGTGAGAGTGGGACAAAATGTCGATGCCTTGGGTTCGAGTGTGATAGGTGGGGAGTATGGGACTTCCGGTAAAGTGACCCCGGACACCCCAGCGCGACCGCTCAATCCCTGTGAGCTGGAGATCGACCTCCTCTGCAAGGGCATGCGCATCGATCCCTCGTGCTCCCTCGAGAAGGACGCGCGCTTCATCTCCCGGACGCGCGCTGGCTTGGGCAGCGGACTGGAGATGATCATCCCCGGACCAATCAAGGATGTCTGGGTGAATGTTCCCGTGGAGGAGGACTTCGCCCAGCAATCCTGCTATCGGCTCGTGCTGGAAGCGGGCCAGTACGCTGTGGTGGACGAGCGACAGAGCTTTCGGTACCCAGTCGAGATTCCGCCCGAGCCTGGTTGGTACACGCGCCTGACTTCCCGCGGCACGCCCATGCACAAGGTGGGAGTTCTGCAGGGGACTTATCTCGGGATCTACATATCGAACTCCTGCGGCTTCTGGTACCACTCGCCGCCGTTGAACTGCAAGTTCTGCGCCACGGGCTTGAACGTGGGCGTGAACGAGGTGGCGTCGAAGAACGTCGAGGACGTGGTGGAAGTGGCGCGCGCCGCGAAGGAAGAATCCGGCGTCACGTTTGTGCATTTCAATTCCGGCTTCCAGACGGATCGCGACCTGGACGAAGCCGCGCCTTACGTCAAGGCCGTGAAGACGCGCGTCGGCGCCCTGGTGGGGCTCCAGCTCATCCCCACGCTCGACTTCTGGAAGTACGACCGCTTGATCGACTTGGGCACAGACCACTTCAGCTTCTGCTATGAGTTCCACAACCCGGAATACTTCGCCAAGTTCCTGCCCGGGAAGCAGAAGCTGGTGGGTCAGCAGACCTTCTTTCGGGCGCTGGAATACACGGCCGAGAAACTGGGGAAAGGCGCCTGCTCCGGCGAGATTATCGCCGGCGTGGAGCCACTTGAAGATACGCTCAAGGCCATCGACTACATCACTGGCATCGGCGCTTTCCCCACCGTGTGCATCTTCCGCCCGACGATTGGCGCGGATATGGAACAGTGGCCATCACCGCGCTACGAGGACATGCTGGTGGTGTTCCGGCACGTGTACGAGGCCTGCCGGAAGAACGACATTCCCGTCGACGTCACGCCTAATATCGAGGTCAGCTTGATTGTGCAGCCCGGAGACACGCGCTATCTTGCCCCGCGTAATGCGGCGACGCGCTGGTACAGCCTGAAGATGGCGGTGGCGAAGCAGCTTGCGCGGCCTTACTTCTGGTGGAAGCGGCGGCCGAAGAAGATCACCGCCTCGGAAGTTCTTTCCCCGTAGCGGCCGCCTCCCGGCCGGCATTCCTTCGCCGGGCTGACCTGTCCCGACTGATCGGGGAGCCAGGCTCTACAATGATTCTCAATCAGACAGACCCGAGGGTCAAAGAGAAGATTCGCCGTGAGTCGCAGGTGAACCTACTGGTTGGCGCGGCATGTGCTGCCCTACAGGCTTCTCCCGATCCCTTCGAAGTGGAAGCAGAAGGCGCGGGGTTCGAGGTTCGCGCCTGCGCGAACCTTCCCAGCGGACTTCCGAATCGGGCCCGGATGAAAGTCTTTTCGCCCAAGCCCGGCCACACGCTGGTCTTCTTCTACAAGAAAAGCCTCGTGCCATACAGTCGGGACAGATATAGCTACGGTGGCCTCGACCTGAGGACTCCGCAGGTCGATGCGCGGGAGCTCGCCGCCTGGCTTGCTTTCCTCACCTCCGGATTCCACCCGGGAAAACGGCCCGCGAACTTGCGCTGCGCCTTCCCGTACGAAATCCCGGAGTGACATTCGAAGTCTCGCCCGGAAACCCCGCGCCAGAAATCAAAGTAGTCGGCATTCAGGTTTCAGCGGGGGAAGAAGATTGCTAGATGCCCAGCATTGATCACTGACGGCTCTAACACGCCCCTTTTTACTTGTCACCCCTTCTGAGAAGTCCGAAAATAGCTCGCGCATGAATTCGCTGCGACTCTACTGGACTTTTGCCCGACCCTTCACGCTTGTTCCGCCGATGATCGGCATCTTTTCCGGGTCGCTTCTGGGCTATGGGGCGACGCACCGGCCGGTTCGGATCGTCCAGGTGGTGCTGGCCGTGCTGGCCGCAGCGGTGTTGAACGCCGCCTCGAATGGCCTGAACCAGATTTGCGACCTCGCGAACGACCGCATCAACAAACCGCATCGTCCGCTGCCGTCCGGGAAGATGTTGATGACCCAGGCGTGGGCCTTTGTTGTAGCCACTTATATCGCAGCGTTAGCGATGGTGGCCGTGGTCAACCGTGAGACTTTTGCGATCTACGCGGTTGCAGCGCTGGCGACGATAAGCTATTCTGCGCCCCCCATCCGCCTGAAGCGTCATCCGGTGGGTTCGAACTTTGTCATCGCGCTGATTCGCGGGTGGCTGCTGAAGGTGGCGGGTTGGGCTGCCGTGGCGACGGTGCTCCGCTCGATCGAGCCCTGGTACATCGGTTCCATCTACTTCGTTTTCCTTCTGGGCGCTACCACCACCAAGGATTTCGCGGACATTGAAGGCGACCGCGCCGCCGGGTGCATCACCCTGCCCGTGAAGTACGGGGCCACGTGGAGCGCGCGCGCCATCAGCCCGGCGTTTCTTTTGCCTTGGCTGATGTTGCCGCTGGGAGTCTGGTGGCGGATCTTAAGCGGCAATCCGAAGGCTATAATCGTACTGAGCGTCATCATGCTGGTTTGGGGTTCCTACGTCATCTACCTGATCAACGAGGATCCCCACCGGTTGGTGACCGAGGGTGAGAACCACCCGTCGTGGCACCATATGTACTGGATGATGATGGTGGGGCACCTGGGATTGGCTGGGGCGTATTTATTGAGCCATTGAACGATCGGGCCATCGGGCGATTGAGCCATTGAGGCATGGTGTGATTGATTCATTGAATCGTTGAAAAGCCAAGAGCATTATTTCGCTGGGTCAATGATTCAATGACTCAATGAAGAAATGACTCAATGATCCTGCTGACTGGCGCAACGGGTTATCTGGGTTCGCAGATCGCGCGCGAGCTTATCGCGCGCGGGATGCCATTCCGCGTTCTGGTACGGGATGACTCGCGGCTGGATTTCAATCCCACCGAGGTGGCCTGCGAAGTGGTCTTGGGTGACGTATGCGAGCCCAAGAAGCTCGAGAAGGCCTTACGCGGCGTGAAGCAGGTGATTCACACCGCTGCACTCGTGAAGATGTGGGTGCCGGACGCCAAGGAGTACCAGCGCGTGAACGTCGAGGGTTTAAAGAATCTCCTATGCGTGGCGGCGGAAGTCGGTGTGGAACGCGTCATTTACACTTCCTCGTTCATCGCTCTTGGCCCCTCGGCGGATGGGAACGCCGGTGAAGGACTTCGGAACCAGGGACCTTATCGGAATGAATATGAGTCCTCGAAGGCGGAGGCGCTCGAGTGGTTGCGCAGCGAGGGACTTCGCCAGTTCCCCGTGGTGGTGCTGCTCCCCGGCGTGATCTACGGGCCGGGTCCCAGAACGGAGGGGAACCTGGTCGGGGGAATGATTGACCAGTATCTCGGCGGGAAATTTCCGGGCCTGCTGGGCTCAGGCGAGCAGCGCTGGAGTTTTGCTTTCAACGCAGATGTGGTAGCGGCGCACTTGGCTGCGCTGGATAAAGGGAAGCTGGGCGAAGAGCATGTTCTGGCCGGCGATAATCGCTCCTTGAACGACTTCTTCCGCGTGCTGCAAGAGCTTTCAGGCGTCAGGCGACCGGTGCGGCATTTGCCTTTCGTTGCCGGGAAGATGGTGGGTGCCATTGAAGTGGCCCGGGCCAAATTCCTCGGCCATTCGCCACAGATAACTCCCGGTATCGCGGAGATCTTCAAGCACGACTGGGTTTACTCGGGTGCCAAGGCCGCGACGGAGCTTGGCTACCGCGTCACGCCGCTGGAAGAAGGCCTGAAGAAAACCCTTGAAGGACTGAATCACTGAGTCACTGAGTCGTTGAGCCATTGGGAGATTGAGTGATCGGGTCATTGACCTATCGGGTGATCGAGGCATCGGGCCATTGAAGCCATCTTCCTCGTTCTTCGATGATTCACTGACTCACTGGCTCAGTGATTCAGTAAATTGATAGCTGGCATGACTGAACCTCCGCCCGCCGCAATCGCTCCGCCACGACCGCACTTATCCACGCGCAAGATCGTCCACATGTCGATGCTTGGTTTTGCCTTCCTGCTGCCTTTCCTCACCTGGATGCAGGCTGTGGGATGCGCGGTGTTGGCACTGCTCTTCAATCTCTTTGTTCTCCCGCGTCTGGAAGTGGATCTGCGCAAGCGTCCTGGGGACGAGGTTGCCGCCAATGTTTGGACGGGCATTGTCCTTTATCCGATCTCGGTGCTGGCGCTGATTATCTTCTACCGCCACAGCATGCACGTCGTGGCCGCGGCCTGGGCCATCATGGCGTTGGGCGATGGCATGGCGAGCGTGGCCGGTGAGACTCTGCGCGGTCGGGTGCTTCCCTGGAACCGCGAGAAAACCTGGTCGGGTTTTCTTGGCTTCATTCTGGCAGGAACCTTGGGTGCATATGTACTCACGCGCTGGGCGAACGCGCAGATTCCGGCGGGCAAAGTCCTGTGGATTTGCTTGGCTGGGGCCTCAGTTGGTGCTGTGGTCGAAAGCTTACCGATAAGCCTTGACGATAACCTGACCGTGCCGCTCGTGTGTGGGGCGTTCCTGTTTTGCGCCTTCCTGATTGAGCGCACGAAGCTCGACAGCAACCTTCCTTATCTCGGTCGGCGGATCGTTCTTGCCCTGGTCATCAATCTGCTCTTTGCGCTTGCAGCGCTGGCCCTGCGGACGGTGAGCTGGTCCGGAGCCGTGGCAGGATTCGTTCTCGGAGTGGTCGTCTACTTGGGTTATGGGTACAAGAGCTTTCTGATTTTGCTCGGCTTCTTCCTGCTGGGTTCGATTGCCACGCGATTGGGTTACGAGAAGAAAGCTGCGCGAGGCATCGCAGAAAGGCGCAGAGGCGCACGAAGCTGGCGCGAGGCCCTCGCCAACTCTCTCGCCGGCGCCTTTTTCGCCTTTCTGGTGATTACCACGCACTACGAAGCAGCCTTCCTGGTCGCACTGGTCGCGGCTTTCGCGGAAGCCGCCGGCGATACCGTCTCCAGTGAGATCGGACAATGGGTGTCCGACCGCGCTTACTTAATCACCACGTTCCGGCCCGTCCCGGCAGGGGAGAATGGCGGAATATCTCTTGGTGGGACTGTCGCCGGACTCTTGGCCTCAGCTCTTATTGCCTGGCTCGGCTACGGATTGGGCCTGTGCGGAAGGGGCGGCGCAGCGATTGTCCTGGCCGCAGCCTTCCTCGGCGGTTTGCTCGACAGCCTGCTGGGGGCAACCGTCGAACGCCGCGGCCTGGTTACGAACAGCATTGTGAACTTTACCGGCACCAGCTTGGCGGGAATGGTCGCGCTATTCTTGGCGCTGCGGTTCCACATTTGAGCAACACGTCCAGGTTGGCGCCGTGGATTAATGAAGTCGTCGCCGCCTCCCGAGTTCTCGTGAGCGCGGGTCTGGCCAACAGTCCTGCCCGGCCATCAAAAGTGCGCTAGTATTAAAGCTGTGTGGTGAGGCTGCGTGATCATCTTTGAGGAAAGGTTGAGAGAAGTCGGCCAGTGGCCGTTGCGGTCGGCGGGCATCGAAACGCTCCAGGTCAACGTTGGCAAGCTGTGCAACCAGACGTGCCGGCATTGCCACGTGGATGCGGGCCCCACGCGCACCGAGATCATGGCGCGCGAGACAGCCGAGCTAGTGGTGGATGTGCTGCGTCGCTACGCGATCCCCACTGTGGACATCACTGGAGGCGCGCCGGAGCTCAACCCGAGCTTTGAGTACCTGGTTGGTGAAGCCCGCGGCCTGGGCCGCCACGTCATTGACCGGTGCAACCTCACGGTTCTCTTTGTGGAAGGGAAAGGATACCTGCCGGAATTTCTGCGCGATCACCAGGTGGAAGTTAGCGCCTCGCTGCCATGTTATCTGGAAGAGAATGTGGAGGCCCAGCGTGGTAAGGGTGTCTTCTCCAAGAGCATTGAGGCCCTTCGGTGGCTGAACAGGCTCGGGTACGGCCAGTCGGGAACGGAACTGGTGCTGAATCTGGTTTACAACCCCCTGGGGCCCTCCTTGCCGCCGGCGCAAAAAACGCTGGAGGAGACTTATCGCCAGCAACTGGGCAAGCGCTACGGCATCGTCTTCAACCGCCTTTACACTTTCACCAACATGCCGATCGGTCGGTTTCTCACCGACCTCGTCGGGCACGCGAGCTACGAACGTTACATGGAACTGCTGGTTGAGACCTTCAATCCTGCTACCGTGGAAGGCCTGATGTGCCGGACTCTGCTCAGCGTGGGTTGGGACGGCACGCTCTACGATTGCGATTTCAATCAGATGCTCAACCTGCCCATTAACCCTGGGCTCCCGCAACACATCCGCGATTTCGACGCCTTCCTCCTGGCGCGCCGCGAAATCCGGACAGGTTCGCATTGCTTTGGCTGCACGGCAGGGAGCGGGTCAGGTTGCACGGGCGCCTTGAGTGAAGCCTCCCGCGCGGTGCCCCAGCCGGTTTAGGCCGCGCGCTGTTGTGGGCGCTTGCCGAGAATCTCGTTTACAAGCTTCGACTTCAGACGCTAGAATGCGTTTTTGAGGTTTACTCTGCAAAGGCGCGGTTAACCATACAGTTCATGTCTGATGTTCTGGCCATCTATCCCGGATCGTTTGATCCGATTACGAATGGGCATCTCGACCTGATCGAGCGAGGCAGCCAGCTTTTTGGCCGCTTGATCGTCGCTGTGCTGACGAATCTGGAAAAGCAGCCTCTCTTCACAGTCGCAGAACGCGTGCAGATGCTTCGCGAAGTCACCCGGGGCATGCCAAACGTCTCCGTGGATACGTTCAGTGGTCTCCTGGTGGATTACGCCAGGCAGAAGAAAGCACAGACCATTTTGCGCGGAATTCGGGCCTTCACGGATTATGAGTATGAGCTCCAGATGGCTTTGATGAACCGGAAGCTCGAGCCGAGTCTGGAAACGGTGTTTCTGGTGCCTGCCGAGTCATACACCTACCTGAGTTCGCGCCTGGTGCGAGAAATCTTCCAATACGGCGGCTCGGTTAAGGGCTTGGTCCCACCTCTGGTCGAAGAGCGGCTCCAGCAAAAGGTTTTCTCCAAGTAATTGTTGAGGCAGAGCCTCATGCAATTCTCCGAGCGCATTTCTCGGATAGCGGTCTCGACGACATCGACGGTCGTGCAGAAGGCGGAGAAGCTGAAGGCCGCCGGGGCAAGGTTGGTGGACTTTGGCGCGGGTGAGCCGGACTTTCCCACTCCTGACCACGTCAAGCGGGCGGCCATCCGGGCTCTCGAAGAGAACTTCACCAAGTACACCCCCACGGGCGGAATTCGTGAACTGAAGCAAGCCGTAGTGGAACGCCACGCGCGCGACTTCGGGTCCAACTACACGGTCGAGGAATGCCTGATCACCGTGGGCGGGAAGCAGGCCATCTTTGAAGCAATGGTCACCACGCTTAATGATGGCGACGAGGCGATCCTTCCTGTCCCTTACTATGTCTCTTTCCTGGACATCATCCGCTATACGGGTGGCAAGGCCGTGCTGCTCGAGACGCAGGAGGACGAAAACTTCGCTGTAAGGGCCGAGGCGGTCGAGAGGCTGATCACGCCGAGGACGAAGCTCATTGTGGTCAACTCCCCGAACAACCCCACGGGCGCCATAGTACCCGCCGAGGAAATGGAGAAACTCCTGGCGCTCGCCATCCGCCATAATCTCCTTCTGTTATCCGACGAATGCTATTGCCAATTTGTGTACGACGGCAAACCCTCCTCCCTGGGAGCTTCCAAGGAGCGTGACCACCTGCTCATCGTAGGCTCACTATCGAAGACCTACGCGATGACGGGCTGGCGAGTGGGATTCGCTTTAGGGTCAGCAGGATTGCTGGCCAACATGTTGAAGCTCCAAAGCCACTCGACGTCGAACCCCAACTCGATCGCCCAAAAGGCGGCGGTGGAGGCTTTGCGCGGGCCGCAGGACTGCGTCCGCAGTATGCTCGCAGAGTATCGGCGGCGCCGCGACAGGTTAGTGGAAGGATTGCGCGCCATCCCTGGAATCCGGTGCGCGCATCCCCAGGGCGCGTTCTATGTGTATCCGAACGTCGGGGCGTACCTGAAGAAAAACGGCCTTAAGGATGCAACCCTTCTTGCGGAGCGGCTCATGGAAGAGGCTCACGTGGTCGTGGTGCCTGGTCCTGCTTTTGGGACCCGAGAGCATGTTCGCTTCTCCTACACGACTTCTTTAGAGCAGATCGACGAAGGACTGCGACGCATGGTGGCCTTCTTCGCCAAGTTCTGACCTATGCCCACGCTGGATGGTCCGCTTCAACTCTCAAACGTCTTCAAACCAAAAATCTGGGGGCGAAGGGATCTAGCTCCCGTCTTTTCCGCGCCGCAGGGAGAAAGCGCCCGGGGCGCATGGGGTGATGACTCTTCCCGCTTGCTCGAGACCCGGGGCGATTTGATCGGGGAGGTCTGGATCACAGATGACATCTCGCGTTTTCTCAACGGGCCTGTGGCCGGGCTGACACTCGCGGAAGGTTCACAGAGGTACGGGAAGCAACTGCACGGAAGGGGTTGGAAGGGTGAGCGGTTTCCCATTTTGGCCAAGTACATCTTCACGAGCGACTGGCTTTCGGTTCAGGTGCATCCCGACGATGACTACGCGCGCGTGCACGACCCGGGGAACGTCGGCAAGTGCGAAATGTGGTATATCATCCACTCGGATCCCGGTGCCGAAATCCTTTTGGGTTCAAAACCGGGGATCACCAAAGAGAGGCTGAAGGAGGCGTTTGAGAAGGGAACTTCCCGGGAACTACTGAACCGTTTTCATCCTAAAGCCGGCGAAGCGATTTTCGTTCCGCCGGGTACGGTGCACGCTTTGGGTCCAGGACTGGTCCTCTTCGAGGTGGAAGAGAATTCAGACCTCACGTATCGCCTGGACGATTTCGGACGGCTTGGGCTGGAAGGCGAGCCGCGCCCGCTCCACTTGGCGAAGGGCATGGATGTTATTCGGCTGGATCTGGCGGCCCAGCGCGATCTGCCGCGGCTTGACTTCCGTGAGCCTTACGGCACACGGCGACATGTTCTGGCCTGTCGCTTCTTTGCGCTCGAAGAGTTGAGCCTGTGGAAAGTGGCCTGTTTTGAGAGTTCGCCCGAACGCGTGGAAGTGCTCTCAATCCTGGGGGGCGACGGACGCCTAGAGAATCGATCCGGGTGGCTTGCCTATCGGATGGGGGAGACGTGGCTCATTCCTCCCGCGACCGGCGCGTATCGGCTTGTTCCCCAGGAGAAGACACGTTTGCTGAAGTTCTACGTCCCGAATCTGGACGAGGATTTCCGCCGGCCACTGGCTCGGCGACATGTCCGGCCTGCGCACGTGAACAGAATCGTCTTTGATTGAGAATTCCATGTTCAGCGACTCGGTCTTCGCGCACGCTTACGCCGTGATAATGGCCGGAGGGAGTGGGACGCGTTTTTGGCCGCTCAGCCGGCGCAGGCACCCTAAGCAGTTGTTGGAGCTATTCGGACGGGGCTCGCTGCTAGAGCAGACCGTAGCCCGGCTCCGGCCTGTCATCCCGCCGGAGCGTATCTACGTTTTCACCAGCGCGCTAGTGCATCGGGAAGTTCGTCGCTGCCTGCCGGAGGTTCCCTCTTCCCAGATCGTGGCCGAGCCGGCCTCGCGCAACACGGCGCCCACCTTGGGGGTCGCTGCACATGAGATTGCGCGGCGCGACCCCGAGGGGTTGATGGTGGTATTGCCTTCCGACCACGTCATCACCAAACCCGCGGAGTTCCGGCGAGCCTTGCGCGCCGCGTGCCACGTGGCTTCACTCGAGGGGCGCTCGGTGGTCATGGGCTTGAAGCCCACGCGACCCGATACCGGATTCGGTTATGTTCGTTTAGGCCCGCGCGAGGGGCGCGTGGCAGGACAGGAGATATTTCGGGTGGAGAAGTTCACGGAGAAACCACCGCTGGCCGTCGCGCGGCGCTACGTGACCTCCGGCCGTTACCTTTGGAATGGCGGCATGTTCATGTGGCGGGCCTGCACGCTGCTGGAGAACTTTGAGCGTTTCCAGCCGAAGATGGCACGCCAATTGGCGCGCATCGCTGCCGTTGGAGGCGTGCGGGCTCGGTCGAGTTTTAGCCGGCTTTTCCCGCGGCTCGAGAAGATCTCTATTGATTATGCGTTGATGGAAAGGATTCCGGCGATCTTTGCTGTGGCTGCCGACATTGGGTGGAACGACGTCGGAAGCTGGCAGACGGTTTACGAGCTCAAGCCCCGGGACCACGAGGATAACGTCCGGCCTCGCCAGAGCTTATGCCTGGATTCTCGAGGCAACATAATTGTGTCGCCCCGCCGGTTCGTCGTCACCGCGGGCGTTCAGGATCTGGTCATTGTGGACACTGCGGACGCGCTGCTGGTTTGTACACGCCGCCGGTCGCAGGATGTCGGCAAGGCGGTTCAAGAACTGGAACGCCTTGGACTGCATGAGCTTTTGTAGTGCCGCCGTTTGGGTCGGCAGTCACGTGGCTGGCTGAAAAAGGCGTTACGGCGCTAAATCATCATGTTGGACAAGATCAAGTTCGGAACAGACGGTTGGCGGGGCGTGATCGGGGACGACTTCACCTTCGCGAATGTGCGGCGGGTGGCGGCGGCCATTGCCGAGTATGTGCGAGCAGAAAGCGAGCCGGCGCGCGGTCTCGTCGTCGGGTATGACACGCGGTTCCTTTCGGCAGAATTCGCGAAGTGCGCCGCCGAGGTGGTGGCTGCCGCAGGCATTCCCGTGGTTCTGGGTGACCAGCCGACGCCCACGCCCGCGGTCAGCTACGCCGTGGTGGCGCGGCGGACGGCGGGTGCTATCGTCATCACCGCCAGCCACAACCCTTATCGTTGGAATGGGGTCAAGTTCAAGGCGCTCTACGGAGGTTCTGCCGCCCCTGCCATCATTCGTCGCATTGAGGCTCATCTACGCCGGCTGGACCGTTCCGGGGTACGTGCGCGGAAGCCCAAGCCCGCGTTGCTAGACACGGTAGATCTGATCAGCCCGTATCTTGAACGGTTGAAGAGTCTGGTTCACCTCGAGCGCATCCGGTCTTCGAGACGCCGATTCGTCATCGATCCGATGTACGGGGCTGCGCGTGGATGTATCACCCGGTTGTTCGAGGAAGCAGGGGTCTCCTATCGTGAGATTCACGCGGAACATAATCCGCTCTTTCCGGGCATGAATCCGGAGCCCATCGAGCCTCATGTCGCCGAACTCCGCCGGGAAGTGCAGGCGGGCCGCTATGACGCTGGGTTCGCTACCGATGGCGACGCAGACCGGGTTGGCGCCATTGATCGTGACGGCACATTTATCGATTCACACAAGATTTTCTCCGTCCTCCTCAAGCACCTGGCGGAAGACCTGGGCCTGCGAGGCGAGGTGGTGAAGACCTTCTCGACCACCCAGATGATCGACAAGCTGGTTCGAAAGTACGGCCTGCCGCTTCACATTACCCCCATCGGCTTCAAATACATCTGCGAGCTGATGCTGACGCGGGATATCTTGATCGGGGGCGAAGAGAGTGGTGGCATCGGCATTAAGGGGCACCTGCCGGAGCGTGATGGGATCTTGAACTCACTGCTGCTGGCGGAAGTGATGGCGGATAAGAACCGCACACTGGGCGAGTTGGTGCAAGAACTGAGCCATGAATTCGGGCCACATTACTACGACCGGGTAGACCTGGAAATCGAGAAGGCCGCGGCCCAGCGCCTCGTCCGCCAAGTGGCTCAGAACAAACTCAAGACCATCGCGGGGCTCAAAGTAACGTCAGTGGACGATCTGGACGGCGCGAAGATGTTGTTTGGCGACTCGGCATGGCTGCTGGTGCGGGCCTCCGGCACTGAGAATGTGCTGCGGCTTTATGCCGAAGCGCCATCGCCCGAGCAGGTGAGAGCCTTGCTCGAGGAAATGACGGGGTTTGCTCGAAAGCAAGTGTAGCGGCCGAGGACAGGGCATCCGGCCGTGTACCTCCGTCTTTCGCATAATCCATGGAAGATTCTGCTCGCGTCAAACGTTATCACCGGACGCGGCGCCTTCTGGGTGTCGCGGGTTTCCTCCTTGATCTCGCCCTCCTCCTGGTTTTGCTCTTCACAGGCTGGACCATTGCTCTCCGCATTTGGTCCGAACACTGGAGTAGTCGGCCAGCGATCGCACTCCTGGTTTATCTGGGGCTTTTCGGACTGCTGAGCCAGGCGGTGGGCCTGCCAGTGGACTTTGTCCGGGGGTTCTGGCTCGAGCACCGATACGGTCTTTCCAACCTTTCGCTGCTGGGCTGGGTCAAAGATCGGCTCAAAGGCCTTGCCGTGGGAGGCGCGCTGGTGGTGCTGGGCGTCGAATTCCTCTACTGGACGATCCGTCGCTGGCCGGAACACTGGTGGGTTATCTCCAGCACCGCCTTCGTAGGTTTCTTTGTGCTGCTCGCCAACCTTGCGCCAATTCTCATCTTCCCGATTTTCTTCAAGTTCAAGCCTCTCGAGAATCCGTCGTTGACGCAGCGGCTGCTGGATCTTTCGCAGCGCGCCCGCACGCGCGTCAGGGGAGTATTCGAATGGAAGCTGAGTGAGAAGAGCAAAAAAGCGAATGCGGGGCTGGTAGGCCTGGGCAACACCCGGAGGATTATCCTTTCAGATACACTCCTCGAGCAGTTCCAGGAGGAGGAAGTGGAGGCGGTGCTAGCTCACGAGTTCGGGCACCACGTGCATCGTCACATACTTCAGGGCATGGCGGTGCAGGCCGCTGCCACATTCCTCGGTTTCTACCTGGTGCAGGTCGCCCTGCTGCGGCTGAGCAACTTGTTCGGGTTTGCAGGCTTGGCGGATTTTGCCAACTTGCCCTTGCTCGCTTTGGTGACCACAGCGCTCTCGCTTGTTCTCCTGCCTGCCGTTAACGCCCATTCGCGCGCTATGGAGCACCAGGCAGATGCTTACGCGCTGCGGGCGATCCCATCCAAATCGGCGTTCGTCGCCGGCATGGAGAAGCTGGCGGCGCTCAACCTGGCCGAGCGCAACCCTCATCCCTGGATCGAATTCCTCTTCCACAGCCATCCGTCCATCGAGAAGCGTGTGGCGTTTGCCCAAAAGTTCCCGTCCTGAATCAATGGGGGTGGGAGTACCGACTTTGCCGGGACAACCGCTGACCAGGCTAACAGCGGACGCGATCAGGGTTTGGAATTCCCAGAGGAGAGGGTTTTTCGAATGCTGTCAAGGACGCCGTTGACGAACTCCACCGAGTCCTCGCCGGAGAAGCGACGAGCGACCTCCAGCGCCTCGTTGATCACCACGGCGGGCGGCGTCTCTCGGTGACGGATCAGTTCGTAAAGCGCCACGCGGAGGATGTTGCGGTCCACAGCTGCCATGCGTTCTAACCGCCAGTTCTCGGCGTGCTCGCGGACCAGGCGGTCGAGGCGTTCGATCTCGTTCACCGCACCTTCAAAAAGCTCTCGCGCAAAAGTCTCTACCTCAGTCTCTACGTTCTTGCCGATGAAGAATGTTGATCGAACCTGGGCAGGTGAGGACCTTCCCACCTCCCATTGGTAAAGCATTTGCATGGCGTACTCGCGAGATTTTCTGCGGGAGGCCATAAGAAGTCACCAGTGACGAGTGACAGGTGACCAGTGAGGAATTCGCCTGTTCCTCTTCACTCGTCACCTTTCACTTGTCACCGCATTTTTACTTTCCCACAAACTTCGCAGGCCGCTTTTCCAGGAAAGCGCGTGTCCCTTCCTTCATGTCGGCGGTTGTGCAGCACAGTCCGAACAGGGTTGCTTCCAGGATTTGGCCTTCGGCCTCGGGCATCTGCATGCCGTGGTTGACAGCTTCGAGGAGGAATCTCACCGCCAGAGGAGCATTGGCGATGATCTTTTGCGCCAGTTTTTCAGCGGTCGTCATCAGCTCCTGGGCCGGCACCACCAAGTTGAGGAGCCCAACGCGGTAAGCTTCCTGGGCAGTCACCAGCTCGCCGCTTAGGAGCATTTCGAGAGCCCGTCCCTTCCCCACCAAGCGCGGCAAGCGCTGCGTCCCCGCGTAACCTGGGATCATTCCCAGTTTGACTTCGGGTTGTCCGAGACGCGCGTTCTCCGAAGCGACACGCAGGGTGCAGGCCATAGCGAGCTCGCAGCCGCCCCCCAAGGCATAGCCGTTGATGGCCGCAATGACCGGCTTTCCGAGATTCTCAATGAAGTCCAGGATTCTCTGGCCTCGCATCGACATTTCCTTGCCCTCGAGGGGCGAGAGAGCGGCGAGTTCCTGGACATCGGCGCCGGCCACAAAAGCTTTCTCGCCGGCCCCCGTCAAGATCGCCGCCCGCGCTTCAGGATCCTTCTCGATGGTCTGGAAGCAGTCGAGCAGTTCCTCCATCACCATCCGGTTGAGCGCATTCATCTTCTCGGGACGGTTCACCGTGACGTACGCAATGGCGGCGCGTTTCTCGCAAATTAGGGTCTCATAGGCCATGGGAATCTCCCTGAATGATCTGTGGCGACCCACTCGCTATAGGAAGTTGCCAAGGACTTGCGTCCCACGGAGGTCACGGCAGCGTCAGAGCCCAGCGCCACTTGGGCGTGGAACGTCGAGCAACCAGTTCACCTTGGATTCTTGGGGTCAGCATAGTCAAGGCAGCCTTTCCCGGTTTTTCGGCCACACACTCCCCTCCAGAACTATCCTCCAGCGTGCCATCGCGGAAACGTGCGTAATGCCCGAGCCCGTCAGACCACGGTCGATCATGCCCACTGTGCAGATGCCCATGGGTCCGCCCCCGCGCTCATGATAAGCAGGGTGGAGTCTGTTGAAGGACAAGCGACAGGCAACGATGCGTACAGGCCTCCGGCGAGCCCTCGTCTTCGCCCTGCACCTTGGGGAAGGATGTCCTTTCTCAGAAGGGGCGTGGCTGCAGGCCGCGAGCCCCGGCCGAAATCAGCCCCCAAACTTCGAGAGCAGGAGGCGCTTGCCTCCTTCCTTGCGCGCTTGCTCCAGGGCGGCTTCCAGCCGGTTAATAACCTCCGTGACCCCGTCCACAGCATCGAAGTTAGGCCCCAGCGGGACATCGCACACCGCGGCACAGAAGTTGGGCGCCGCGGCACCGTCCACCTTCACCTGGGAAATTACCCGCCGCACCTTCTCTACCGCAAGCCCCCCTTGCGGCAAGGCCGTGTCCGGGAAGACCACGGCGATGGACAACGGCCGGTAACGGATGGCAATGTCGTTTTGACGCAAAGCGGAGAGCATTGCCTTGCTCACCTGCTGGAGGTACCGTTGTACGCCTGCGTCACCCAGAGTCTTGGCCAAGGCCGTGGGGTCTTCCGGCTCGAGCAAGCACACGGAAAGTGGCTGCGATTGCTCCTTGGCGCGCTGTGCTTCCGCCAACAAACAGTCCAGATAGGAACTGCGGGGCAGGAGGCCTGTCTCCTGGTCTGTACCCGCCAGTGATCGCACCAGACGACGGAGCTTGGTGTTGTTCACGGCGATGACGACTTGCGTGGCAATGGCCTTGAGAAGAAGGCTTTCCCCGGGATTCCAGGCGCGGGGCGCGCCACACTGCTCCATGAGCAGCAATCCGGTCGGCTCATCCTTATCGAGCATTGGCAACGCTAGAAGCGATTTGATCCCGAGCTTCTGGATTTCCGCCAGCACCGGCGCCAGGGTAGGTGCCCGCGTGACCTCTTCCACGGACCAGCCATCGGGGCTCGTCACTGCTTGGCCCATCAGGGCCGCATAAAGTTTGAGGACTGCTGCCAGATCCGACGGCGAGGCTGCTGGAGAGCAATACTCCACGGTGAGCGCCGGCGGTCGGTCGGAGCCCCCCAGAGCGCCCCAGCAGCGGCTGACATTCAGGGCACGGCCAATCTCGTTCACCGCCACCTGCATCACTCCTTGCGGCGTCCCCTCGCGATAGATATTGGCGGTGATTTCCGAAATCTTCCGAAGGTCATCGAGAGGTTGAAGCGAGGGTCCCGTCGGGGCGCGTGCAGGTTCCGCCTTGGGTGCGGGTGGGGCGGTAGGCGGAGGGGCGGGGGGCGCCCCGGGCTTGGGCGCAAATCCTCCCGCGTCGTAAAGCTCGCGCAAGCGCGGGGTCCTTTCCTCCGCGCCGGGGAAGAGGCGATTGATTTTTTCCAGCGTCTCCGTCAGCTTCGCGGAGAGCTGGTACTGATAGTACATTTCCCCTTCAACGATGAGGTCATCCAGGGACTCTGTCTTTGTCGTCGACGGCGCCGCGCCTCCTGGCGCCGCTCCCGGAGCAGCCGCGACACGTCCGAAGGAAGGCGGCTGGACGCGCGAAAGAATGTTCTTGTACCATGTAGCGTCGATGTGCCCCTCCAGGTTCAGCAAACGATCGTGATGGCCCACGCCGTAGGGGTCCACGTCGACAATCTTTTCCAGTGTGTCCGCAGCCTTTTCGTATTGCTCGCCCGCCAGGTAAAGATTAAACAAGCGGGTGAGGGACCGATGCAGGCCCTCCTCCTTGTTCAGTTCGTTGTAAAGGGCGCTCAGAACTTCCAGGACTTCCAGGTTGGACTCGTCGGCCACGTACATCATCTCCATGATCTTGAGGAACTCGTTCCGCTTACCTTGCTGGAAGAGACGGTCTTTGAGCTTACCCACTAGCTCTAAAGCCTTCTTCGTATCACCGGCCTGCACGAATCCTTCTGCGAGTTTGACGAGCAGGTCAAGCATTTCCGGCTTGACTTGGTAAAGCTTCCAACAGAGCGGCTGGGCTTTCGAATAGTCAGCGACAGCCAAACAACCCCGGCTGAGGAACTCCAAGACTGTCAGGTCGTCGGGCTTGGCTTGATAAATCGGTTCGAGGAGGGAGACGGCTTCGGCGGGTCGGTTCTTCTTCAGAAAGAGCTCTCCGGCGGCAATGCAGGCAGGTTCGTCGGCAGGGTCAAGAAGGTGGGCGCGCTCCACGAGCTCTGCCCAGCGGTCTTCCTGACCTGCCTGTCGCGCCAATTGCGCTGCCCGGAGGAACGCCGGGGTTGCAGTCTTCGGTTGGCGCGCCCGGCCCGCTAGTTCGGCAAGCTCCACATGGGCATCCACGTTGTTCGGGTCCATTCTTACAATATGTTGCAGACACTCGATCGCCTGCGTCGTCGCCCCTGCTTTGCGGTAAAGTCCCCGCGCCTCGCGAAAAGCTTCCAGGGCCTCGTTGGTCTTCTGCATTTTTTCCAGCAGGCCCGCCAGTTTCGCCCACGTCGCTACGTCCTGCGGCGATAACTTCAAAATCTTCCGGCAAGTCGCCACGGCTTTGGATATGTCATTGCGTTTGATGTACTGATCCACTAACTGGGACTGGAACCGCAAAGCTTCCGTGAGTCGGTTAAGCTTCAGGCTGAGGTCGCCCAGGTTGAGGAGCACTTCCTCATCGTTGGGCTCGTGTTTGTGGATTTCCAGGAAGGTCTCAAGCGCGGACTCGAACTTCTGCTTCTGGAGGTACTTCTCGGCCTTTTCAAAGAGCTTGTCGATGTCAGGCATGGCAGCGCGAAGTCACTCCCCAGCTTGTTTTCCAGGAGTTCAAGGGGATCTCAAATTTGACAGCATAGCTCCCTTTTGTTAGATTTTCAAAGGTTTTGGAAAGAGTCTTTGGGTTGGCAAGAACCCGCTCCCACTGCTGCTAAAGGGCAAGTCTCTCCCCGGGTCGGAACCTGCCCAGAACCGGTGAACCGATACGCTCATGACGGATGCGCGCTACGTTCGAAACTTCTCCATTGTCGCCCACATTGACCATGGGAAGTCCACGCTCGCCGACCGCCTACTCGAAATCACTGGCGCACTCTCCGAACGCGAGATGGCGGACCAGGTGCTGGACTCCATGGATCTGGAGCGCGAGCGGGGAATCACGATCAAAGCCCACGCGGTCCGGCTGATCTATCGTGCCCGCGACGGGAACGATTACCAACTGAACCTCATCGATACCCCCGGCCACGTGGATTTCTCCTATGAAGTCTCGCGGAGTCTTTCTGCCTGCGAGGGTGCATTGCTGGTTATCGACGCCTCACAGGGTGTGGAGGCCCAGACGCTCGCCAACGCCCAGCTCGCCATGAACAACAAGCTGACGATCATACCGGTCATCAACAAGATCGACTTGCCAGGGGCCGACATCGAGGCCACCAAACAGCAGATTGAGCATGCCTTGACCCTCGACCCCTGCGAGACGCTCCTCATCAGTGCCAAGCAGGGCACGGGGGTTGAAGAGGTACTGGAAGCCGTGATCGCCCGCATCCCTCCTCCCCAGGGCTCTCCCGAGGCGCCCCTGCAGGCACTGATCTTTGATTCCTGGTATGACAGCTACCGTGGTGTGGTGGTCTTGGTGCGCGTTGTCCAGGGCAGGCTAGGCATTGGCACGCGCATCCGCCTCTGGTCGAACAGCCAAGTCTACCCTGTCGAAGATCTGGGTGTGCTGACGCCCAAGCCCGTGCATGTGGACGCCCTTTACGCCGGCGAGGTCGGCTTCATGATTGCCAACATCAAGCGCATCTCCGACACCCGCATCGGCGATACCGTCACCGACGACGGTCGTCCCGCTGCGGCGCCGCTTCCGGGATTCGAGGAAATCAAGCCCATGGTCTTCGCCGGGCTTTATCCGGTGGATGCGAGTGGATACGAACCGTTGCGCGACGCCCTGGAAAAACTGCGCCTGAATGATTCCTCGTTCTTCTACGAGCCGGAGAACTCCGTGGCGCTGGGCTTTGGGTTCCGCTGCGGGTTCCTCGGGCTCCTTCATATGGAAATTGTCCAGGAACGCCTGGAGCGCGAGTTCAACCTTGACCTGATTACGACGGCGCCAAGCGTCCGCTACTGCGTTACCACCAGATCGGACGAAATCTTGGATGTGCACACGCCCGCCAAATTCCCGCCCGCTGGCGACATCGCCAAGGTCGAAGAGCCCATCATTAGAGCGCAGATCTTTACCCAGGATGAATACTTGGGCGGCATTCTGAAACTGCTGGAAGAGAAGCGCGGCGTCCAGAAAGGCTTCGAATACGTCTCGCCGAAGCGCGTGCTGCTGACCTATGAACTTCCCCTGAATGAAATCGTGCTCGACTTCTACGACCGGCTGAAGTCGGTTTCGCGCGGCTATGCCTCGCTCGATTACCACTTCGCGGGCTTCTGGGAGTCGGATCTGGTGAAAGTGGACCTACTGGTGGCAGGGGAGCCCGTGGACGCCCTGTCGTTCATCTGCCACCAGGACGGCGCCCACGCCCGCGGCCGCATCCTGTGCGAAAAAATGCGGAAGCTGATCCCGCGCCAGCTTTTCGAGGTGGCCATCCAGGCGTCCATCGGATCGAGAGTCATCGCCCGCGAAAATGTTCCTCCCATGCGGAAAAACGTCCTCGCCAAATGCTATGGCGGCGACATCACGCGCAAACGCAAATTGCTTGAAAAGCAGAAAGAAGGGAAGAAACGCATGAAGCGCGTGGGCCGCGTCGATATCCCGCAAGAAGCTTTCCTCGCCGTCCTCAAAGTTAGCGAATAACCATTTGATGTCGGCCCTCTCCCCCCGGGAGAGGGTGGTCCGACAACGTCGGACCGGGTGAGGGCGTTGTCCCCGCGGGAGCGCGGAGCGCTCCCCTACCGACATGTTACAATCGGGCGCATCATCACACTACGGAGTCGCCCATGGAACTGAAAACCGTCAGCATCGAAAAACCCACCGACATGAACTTCATCCTCGGCCAGTCGCACTTCGTCAAGACCGTCGAAGACCTCTACGAGGCTATTGTGCAGACCGTCCCCGGCATTAAGTTCGGGATTGGGTTCTGCGAATCCTCGGGCCCGGCGCTCGTCCGCTACGCGGGCAACGATCCGCGCCTCATCGAACTCGCCCAAAAGAATGCCCTGGCGCTTGCTTGCGGCCACGCCTTCATCATCTTCATGGAGGGCGGCTTCCCCGTAAATGTCCTCAACACCATCAAGAACGTTTCCGAGGTCTGCCAGATTTTCTGCGCCACTGCCAATCCCGTCGAAGTCATTGTGGCCGAAAGCGACCAAGGCCGCGGCATCCTCGGCGTCATCGACGGCGTCAAGACCAAAGGTATCGAAACCGACGCCGATATCAAGTGGCGGAAGGAATTCCTGCGGAAGATTGGGTACAAGTTGTAGCGCAAGGTTCGGTTTCCGACCTTGCGGTTTCTGCCGACGGCTGTACGGCATCATGTTGCACTGGCGCTCGGGCCGCCATCTTGTTGTTACGGCGGTCATCCGCCGCCCATGCGCTCGGCGCTCATAGAGCGCCGCTACGGCTTTGGTAAGGGGAGGGGTTATGGAGGACGCGACAGGTGAACCCTTGAACAGGACGCAGATTGAGGAAAGATGCAGGGAGCTGGCCTCGCGGGTTGCCTGCCTGATTCGACGAGTACCGCAATTGTCCGATGCTCTGGATTTCGCAATTGGCGCGATTTACGCACTCCTCAAAGCGATCAAATTCGGATATGTCGATAGGACTAAAGCACTATCTCCGAAGTATTGGACGAGCTTGGCAGCGCGAGCGGGGAACATGGGACGTGGAGGGCTTCCAGGGAGAGACCACTGGGTTGCGGGTTTCTACTTCAATTCTGCTTTGATGCGGATCTCCGCTGTTTACGAACGAACCCTGAAGGAACTCTCCGGCCGCAGGCAAGGTCCCGTTCCCGATCTGCTTCGCTTGATCATGCCGCCGTTCGGGAATAATGCTCAGTTGGAGAAAGTCCGAATAGAGGTTAACAACCTCAAGCACGAGGAGTGTGGGTTGAGCGGGGGAAGGAAGGTCAAGTTGGAGGAAGCAATTGGGGCTCTAATTGAACTCGTAGATGAGATCGAGAAACGGCGCCTGCCGCGTAACTGCGGTTAGAGAAACTGGAACCATAAGCAAGGGCCAGGGAGGTGAGCTGAAATGTGGGGACTGTCGAACCAGCTTGTCCTTTACTATGGGCTGTTCAGCACCTTCCTCTTTTACCAGCAGTATCATGAAAGAACCTTTCAGGGAGCCAGTCAGAGTCTAAGAACGGCGTTGCGTGCATCGATTACTTTCTGGTTTGTTGCCGGGCTCGGCTTTCTCGTCGTCTACGCTTTTGTTAGAACGCTGTGGGGTGGGGTCAAGCTGTTCCTCATTGGACTCCTGTTCGTCTTAGTCTTTTCGGTGGCGGAGCGGGCCATCACACGAAGCCAGTTCTTTGGTGTCGTTTTGAGTGCTCTCGGATTTGTCGGCCTTCCAATTTGTTTTGTCCTGATGATCAGGGCAGTGTGACCTCCTGAGGACCCCCTCTGGTATCGCCTGCACATCCGCGCCCCTACACCTTTTTCCTGCGCACGCTGGCCCCCAGTTCCCCGCGGGCGAGGCGGATGGAGATGTCGCTACCGAGGGCGACTTGCGCGGCGTCGCGGACGATGGCGCGCCATCGCTCATTGCGTAGGACCATCGGGCACTGCTATACTTCAATCGAAGGCCAGGAAGGATCAACATGTCGTTGCACGATTACAAAACCGTGCTCTACCGTCAGGATGATGGTTCCTGGGTGGCCGAAATCCCCGCGATCGCCGGCTGCTACGCGCTGATGCCGACGCGCGAGGCGGCACTCGCTGAGCTTAGCAACGTCTTTGAGATGATCGCGGAAGAATACCGCGAAAAGGGCATTCCCCTCCCCGCTGACACCACCGAGATCGTCCATGCCTAGCGCCACTGCCCGAGATTTTCAAAGGGTGGCGCAAGAACTCGGCTTCAAGAAAACACGCCAGACGGGAAGTCATGAGCGCTGGAACCATCCTGACGGCCGCGCCGTGACTATCCCACTCCATAGCGGTCGGGAAATCGGCCCTCCGTTGTTCTTCAAGATCCTCCGACAGCTCGGCTTAACGCTCGAGGACTTTCAAAAGCTGCGCTAACCCAATACTCTCGACTCGAAGGTCAGAGACCGTCGCTACGGTTTCTTGTCGCGAACGGTCGCGCCCAACTGGCCGCGGGCGAGGCGGATGAAGAGGTCGTCGCCAATCGAAACCGTGCCAGCGTCGCGGACGATCTTGCCCGCGGCGTCGCGGGTGATGGAGTAGCCGCGCTGGAGGATAGTCAGAGGACTGCGTTCCTTCAGAATAGCCTCGACCTGAGCCAGCCGATTTCGCCGCTCAACTACAAATCTCGCAAATTCGTGTTCGAATCGCCGCTCGCGTTCCGTGAGCCCCGCGCGCTTCAAGCTGAGTAGCCGACGGAAATCGTAGCGAACGACTCCGGCCGAAGCCCTCAGCCACTCCTGTCGCGCCTCGTTCAGGCGAACGCGAACAGAGCGCTCCAGTGAGGCTACAGCATCGTCCACACGCTGGGCACGCTCCGCCAAACGTGTCGCAAGCGTCTGAAAGACGCGGTGCATCCTTAACTCGGTCAAACGCTGCCCAGCTTCGGAGAGCTTGAGCCTTACGATCTGGGTTATGCGGTGGGTGCGGTTTTGAAGCTCGGTAATGAAGTCCTGCTTGCGATGGACGACCAGTTCCGCTGCGGCAGACGGCGTGGGCGCGCGCAGGTCGGCGACGAAGTCCGCGATGGTGAAGTCGGTTTCGTGGCCGACGGCGGAAATCACCGGAATTGTTGACGCGGCGATGGCCCGCGCCACAACCTCTTCGTTGAAAGCCCACAGGTCTTCGAGTGATCCTCCTCCGCGCGCTATAATCATCACATCCACCAGGCGCTCGCGGTTGAAATACTCGATGCCCTCGACGATTTCCGCCGCCGCACCTTCGCCCTGTACTTTGACGGGGTAGAGCACCACATTCATGTTGGGAAAGCGGCGCTTGAGAATCCGCAGGATGTCGCGAATCACCGCGCCGGTGGGGGAAGTGACAATGCCGACAGTGCGCGGGAGCACCGGCAGAGGCTTCTTGCGGGCGAGGTCGAATAGGCCTTCGGCGGCAAGTTTCTGCTTGAGTTGCTCGAAAGCTAGTTGTAGCGCGCCCAAGCCGGCGGGCTCAAGGTATTCGACGTAGAGCTGATATTCGCCGCGGGCTTCGTAAACACTCAGGTGGCCGCGCGCAATCACCGAAATGCCATCCTGAGGCTTGAACTTGAGGTAGCGGGCCTGATTGCGAAAGCAGACGACGCGGATCTGCGCGTTCGCATCCTTGAGGGTAAAGTACAGGTGGCCGGAAGTTGCCTCGCGGAAGTTCGAGACTTCGCCTGTCACCCAGACGTCGGGGAACTGCTTCTCCAGCAGGTTCTTGATTTCGAGGCTCAGCGCGGAGACGCTGTAGATCTTGCGTTCCGGCCCGAAGTTCAGGAAGGGTTGGCTCACGAGGACCTCGAAAAAGGAGTCAGAAGCCAGAAGCCAGAAGTCAGAACAGAGCCGTCAGTTGTCAGTCGTCCGTTGTCCGTTGTGGACTACTGACAACTGGCAACGGACGTTCTACCGCTTTGTGAAAAACGAAATCAGCCACAAAACCAGTGTCAACACGAGACTGAGAATCAGACATGTGACGATGGGGAAGTAGAACTGGAAGTCCTTCCCTTTATAAGCAATGTCTCCTGGTAAGCGCCCCAGGCCAAGAAACGAAAGCTTGGACCCCGCCATGAGCAGGAGCCCTACTGCCGCGAACACGACGCCCAAGATGACCAGGAACTTGCCGAGCTGCAATGGAAGCCAACCGTTCATCACCGGGCCTCAATCCCGTCACTTACCATAATACAACCTTGGCGCAAATCGCGGCACTTGTAGAGACGCCCCGATGGGCCGTCTTGAGAACGGAGACGTTCCAGCGGAACGTCTCTACACCAGTTCGATGCCGGGGAAGAAGTAGGCGATTTCGAAAGCGGCGGTCTCGGGCGCATCCGAGCCGTGGACGGCGTTGCGCTCGATATTGCTGGCGTAGAGTTTGCGGATGGTGCCGGGCGCGGCGTTGGCGGGGTCGGTGGCGCCCATCACCTCGCGCAGGCGAGCGATGACGTTGTCGCCCTCCAAGACCATCACCAGCGCGCGGCCCGAACTCATGAAGGTGGTCAGGCTTTCAAAGAATCCCTTGCCGCGATACACAGCGTAAAAGTCCTCGGCTTCTTTCTTCGAGAGGTTCACCAGGCGGGCAGCGACAATCGTGAACCGATTCACCTCAAAGATCTTGATGATCTCGCCGACATGGCGCGCATCTACGGCGTCGGGCTTGATGATAGCTAGTGTTCGTTCGATGGGCATATTCCTCCACGATGAAGTTTTTAGCGGTGACAGCGGATTATGAATTCTGAATTGTGAATGCTGAAAGCCCATACCGTTGATACTGTCCAACCATCGCAGTCCAGAATTCATCATTCATAATTCAGCCTTCAGCCTTTTCGCCATCGTTTCGCCGATGAGCGCGGGGCTTTCGGCGACTGCGATTCCCGCTGCTTGGAGTGCTGCGATCTTTTCGGCGGCGGTGCCCTTACCGCCGGAAATGATGGCCCCGGCGTGCCCCATGCGGCGGCCTGGTGGCGCGGTGCGGCCAGCGATGAACCCCACGATAGGCTTCTTGACGTGCGCCTTGATAAACACCGCAGCTTCTTCTTCCGCGGTGCCCCCGATCTCGCCGATTAGCACGATCCCGTACGTTTCGGGATCCTCATTGAACAACCGTAGGGCGTCTACGAAGGTGGTGCCGACGATGGGATCGCCGCCGATGCCAATACACGTGGACTGGCCGATGCCCAGCGCGGAAAGTTGGCCAACCGCTTCGTACGTGAGGGTGCCGCTTCTCGAGACTACGCCGATGTGGCCGGGACGATGGATGTGCCCGGGCATGATCCCGATTTTGCATTTTCCAGGTGAGATGATTCCCGGGCAGTTGGGGCCGATCAGTCGCGTTTTGGTGTCGGAAAGGAATCGCATCACGCGCACCATATCGAGCGTGGGGATGCCTTCCGTGATGGCCACCACCAGCGGCAGGCCCGCGTCCGCCGCTTCCAGAATGGCGTCGGTAGCAAAGGCGGACGGGACGAAGAGCACCGAGGCATTGGCTCCCGTTTCCTCCCTGGCCTCGTGGACAGTGTTGAAAACCGGCACGCCGTCCACACTCGTTCCGCCCTTTCCCGGTGTCACCCCGGCGACTACCTTGGTGCCGTAAGCGATGGCCTGCTGGGTGTGGAAGGCGCCTTCGCGCCCCGTGATGCCCTGCACCAGCAACCGCGTGTTTTCGTCAACAAGAATGCACATATGATTAAGCCATCGGATGATCGAGCGATTAAGTCATTGACCCATCACGGCAACGGGTCACGTCATCTGCCTTTCAATGGCTCAATCACCAAATCACTCAATTACTCAATCCTCTTGCGAGCGCGACGACCTTTTCAGCGGCGTCTTTCATGCCATGCGCGACGGTGAAGTTCAATCCCGACTCGCGCAGAATCTTCTGCCCCAACTCGACGTTCGTGCCTTCCAGGCGCACGACCACCGGGACCTTGATGTCTAAACTCTTGGCCGCAGCCACCACGCCGCTGGCCACGATGTCGCAGCGCATGATGCCGCCGAAGATGTTGATGAGCACGGCGCGCACGTTCGCGTCGCTCAGGATGATCTCGAAGCCGCGGCGCACCTGCTCCTCGCTGGCGCCTCCGCCCACGTCGAGGAAATTCGCCGGGCGTCCACCGGCATACTGAATGATGTCCATGGTGGACATGGCGAGGCCCGCGCCGTTGACCATGCAGCCTACGTTGCCGTCCAGGCGGATGTAGTTCAGGCTGTAGTTCGACGCCCGCACTTCCAGCGGATCTTCCTCATCCAGGTCGCGCAACTCGCGAATGTCCGGATGGCGGGAGAGCGCGTTGTCGTCAAAATTCATCTTGGCGTCGAGGGCCAGCAGACGGCCGTCCCGCGTGACCACGAAGGGATTGATCTCCACGAGCGAAGCGTCAGTGGATTCAAACGCCCGGTAGAGGCTCGAGAAGAATCGTACAGCTTCGTTCACCAGCTTCGCGTCTAAACCCAAACCGAACGCCAGCTTGCGCGCCTGGAATGCCAGGAAACCCACCGCCGGGTCGACATACTCCTTCAGGATCTTTTCCGGATGCCCCGCGGCCACAACTTCGATTTCCACGCCGCCTTCGCTGGAGGCCATGAACACGGGACGGGCGGTGGTGCGGTCAATGACGATGCCCAGGTAGAGCTCGCGCGCGACCTCCAGGCCCTCCTCGATCAGAACCCGTTTCACCACCCGGCCTTCCGGCCCCGTCTGAATCGTGACGAGCTTCTTGCCGAGCATCTCGCTCGCCAGGCGTTCCACCTCATTCGGATCATGAGCGAGTTTCACTCCGCCCGCTTTGCCGCGGCCTCCCGCATGAATCTGGGCCTTCACGACCACGGTACCGCCCAGCCGCTCGGCTACGCGGTGGGCTTCTTCGGGGCTATATGCCACTTCTCCACGTGGGGTGGCGACTGCGAAACGCGCGAGAACTTGCTTGGCCTGGTATTCGTGGATTTTCATCGCGAAAAGCTGTCAGTAGTCAGTTGCTCGGGGCGTGAGCGGCGAGAGACAACGGACCACTGACAACGGACAACGAACTGAACTTTGGTGAAACAGAGAAAGACGTTTACGTTACAATACTAAATTCGTACGAGCGCGAAACGCGCCAGTATAGGGAATCCACGCGGAAAATGCAATGAAAGCCACAGCTTTGCCGGCCACCCTAGCGGAAGCAGATGATGCAGATACGTGAGGCCATCCGAAAACTCGAAGCGTGCGAGCACCTGAGCCGCACGGAGGCTCGCACGGTGATGGGGGAGCTGCTTTCCGGCTCCGTGCCGGACCCGGACATCGTCACGTTTCTCACGGCGCTCCGTGACAAAGGTGAGCAAGCGGAGGAGCTGGTGGGCTTTGCAGAGGTCATGCGGGCGGGTGCGGGTGAAGGCCTTCGCCGGGCCGGAGTGGATTTGGAAGGCATCGCGCGGAAAGAGCCCCTACTCGACACTTGCGGCACAGGCGGTGACGGCCAGGGCACATTCAATGTCTCGACCGCGGCGGCCCTGGTGGCTGCGGCAGCCGGGGTCCGCGTGGCCAAGCACGGCAATCGCTCGATTTCTAGCCGCTGCGGCAGCGCGGACGTGCTGGAAGCCCTTGGGGTCGCCATCGACTTACCGCTCGAGCGCATCCCCGCGTGCTTGGAGGAAGTCGGCATGGTTTTCCTCTTTGCTCCGCGTCTGCACTTGGCCATGAAACACGTGATGAACGCACGGCGGACCCTGAAAACCAAAACGGTTTTCAATTTGCTCGGCCCGCTTACGAATCCGCTTCAGGCCTCGGTGCAGTTGGTTGGCGTATACGACCCCGCGCGAACCGAGATGATGGCACAGGCCCTGAACGCGGTTGGGACGCGCCGAGCGTTCGTGGTGGCCGGTTCCGATGGCATTGACGAGATCACCACTACCGGGCCCACGCGTCTCTCCTCGGCCGACCGCGGCACGCTGGAGACCCGCGAGGTCGTCCCCGAAGATTTCGGCCTCGCGCGTGTTTCCCTCCAGGCGCTTCGGGGAGGCGACCCGGCTACGAACGCTCGACTCCTGGCACGCGTGCTGGAAGGCGAGCCCGGTCCCCATCGCGATGTGGCCCTCGCCAATGCGGCCGCGGCGTTCACCCTAGCCGGAAGAGCCAAAGGGTTTGCCGAGGGAGTCGAGCAGGCTGCCGAGGCCATTGATTCCGGGGCCGCGCTGGCGAAGCTCAACGCACTCGTGGAGTTCACACAGCGCCATCGCGCTTGAACTCAATCATTGAGCGATTGAGTCATCGGGTCATCGAGCCAGTGAGTCATTGAGTCATCCGATCATCGAAGAGCAACGCGCATTATTTCGATGGTCGACTCATTCAATGACTCACTGACGCAGTGATTCACTGACTCAGTCACACCAGAAATTCCATCTCTCAGAGTTGCAGGAAATTGGCCAGGAGTTGTTTGCCGACCTCGGTTAGCACGGACTCGGGGTGGAACTGCACGCCTTCGACCGTCATCTCTTTGTGACGCAATCCCATAATGAGCCCGTCGGCGGTGGAGGCGGAGATTTCAAGGCAAGCGGGAAGGCTCTGGCGCTCGACAATCAGTGAATGGTAGCGCGTGGCGGGAAAGGGATTAGGCAGGCCGGCGAAGATGGTCCGACCGTCGTGGTTAATCAGGCTGGTCTTGCCGTGCATGATTTCTGGCGCGCGAATGACCTTACCACCAAACGCCTGGCCGATGGCCTGATGGCCCAGGCAAACTCCCAGGATGGGCGTGCGGCCCGCCAGCCGCTTGATGACCTCAAGGCAAATACCCGCTTCGGTGGGTGTCTTTGGTCCCGGTGAAATGACAATGCGTTCGGGCAACTTCCTCTCAATCTCCCGAACAGTACTCTGATCGTTTCGCACCACCTTAAGCTCAGCGCCCAACTCGCCCAGGTACTGGACCAGGTTGTACGTGAACGAGTCATAGTTATCGATAACCAGAATCATGCTCGCGGCGCGTCCTTGTCGCTGGAGAGCCATTATATAAGAGAAATGGACCTCCTAATGCACTGCCGTGGAGTGTCAGCGATGCGGTGACAAAATTGGTCATGCCAGGTTTCTTCGGGGAGGAAAGCGCAACGTGCCCTCGGATGAAATTAGTAAAGAGCCTATTTTCAATGAGTTGCAAGGACGACGGCGAATATCTTGAGGTCCACGCTTTGGCATAGAAACTGCTTAGGTAGACAGCGGAGCGTAAGTAGGGGGATCTATGAAGAAACGCAGGTACTCCTTTTCGGTCGTCGATTTCCTGGTTGCCCTTGCGGTCCTGATGATTTTGGCCGCGTTGTTTGTTCCCCATTTCATTGAACCCGGGAGCAAGGCCAGTGCCGCCACGCCTGCTCCGCGGGCAGCGACCGCTCAGCCACGCCGCTAGGCCCCCCTCGCTGACGAGCCCTGACCACTCTATCAGCCAACCATTCTGCGCGGTAGCAACACTGGAGGCGCATTCCTCCGTCGGGCCCCAGGATGCAGCACCGGGCCAGCCACCTACTGCTGGAGAACACTTTCAGACATTCCTATCTGTGCTCCCGGCCCCGCAAGCGATAGAATGGCGCGTTCTTTTATGAGTGGCTTTACCCACGCACGGTTGCGCTCAGCTTTCTTTGGAGGAAACAAATGCGAGAAACCGGACGACGCTCTTTTCTCAAAACGGGATTTCTATCGGTTGCCGGGTTAGGTTTTCTAGGAGTAAAAGGGGGGAGCGACGCCCTGGCGGGTGCCGCGGCCACGACCAGGCCGGATGCGGCCGAATCCGCGCCTCCCTTCAAGCTGGGTCTGGTCACCTACAATCTGGCCAAAGACTGGGACATCGACACCATCATCAAGAACTGCGAGCAGACGGGCTTTGAAGGCGTGGAGCTACGCACCACTCACAGGCACGGCGTGGAGATTTCGATCAGCAAAGCCCGCCGTGCGGAGGTGAAGAAGCGCTTCGCGGATTCGCGCGTGCGTCTCACGAGTCTGGGTACGACGTGCGAATACCACTACGCTGACCCTGTGGCGGTCGAGAAGAACATCGAAGAGACGCGCCGCTGGTGCGAACTTGCTCAAGACCTGGGATGCCTGGGCGTCAAGGTGCGGCCCAATGGCTTCCCCAAGAGCGTCCCGCAAGATAAAACCCTTGACCAAATCGGCCACGCGCTCGCCAGGTGTGGAGACGCGGCCCGCGAGCACGGCGTCGAGATTTGGCTCGAAGTCCACGGCGAGGGAACGCAGCTTCCACCCAACATCCACCGCATCCTCACGGTGGCGAATCATCCCACGGTTGGCGCCTGCTGGAACTCCAATCCCACGGATATCGAAGGTGGCTCAATCCAGAGGAATCTTGATTTGCTGAAGCCCTGGATCAAGAGTTGCCACATTAATGACCTCGAGCGTAAGGACTATCCCTGGCGCGAATTGATGGCTGCGCTGCGCACCATCAACTTCGATCGGTATACGTTCGCCGAAGTCGGTGAACCAAGCTGCGAGCCTGTCCGCTTCATGAAATACTACCGCGCGTTGTGGGAGTACCACGCGGGGCAGGGAAGGCCGTAGAAGAGCAGAAGGCAGAAGGCAGTAAGCAGACGGCAGAAGCGGGTAGATTCTCTCTTCGCTGTCAATGCAGCTCAGGCGGGCGTAGCCGCGAGAGCCGGTTGATAAACCTTGGAGCCGTCGAAGGGCAACACGTGCCGGAACATGCCGTAGAGGGCGTGGAGCAGCTTACGCATGACGGCCACCAGGGCCTGCATTTTGAGTTTGCCCCGTGCCAGAAGGTGCTCATAGTAAGCGCGAAAATGGGGATCGTGGCGCACCGCCA
>Ga0315280_10002171_pt1 | contig 32148 bp, 46 predicted proteins | sample YL17G06_40_MG_FD_203697 | JGI IMG/M metagenome (GOLD analysis project Ga0315280, IMG submission 203697) | Sediment microbial communities from Yellowstone Lake, YNP, Wyoming, USA - YL17G06_40 | ecosystem: Environmental > Aquatic > Freshwater > Lake > Sediment | place: USA: Wyoming | collected... | reverse complement strand
GGATGCGCCGTCGACTGCAAAATAAGAAAGAAATGGAAGATACCACCACACGGAGAAAAATATTATGGGTAGGTGTTGGAAGTGCGGTGCAAAGTTGGAAGAGCGTGGTTATGGGTTTTGGTGTCCGCGATGCCACCACGTAAGAAAGTTTAGGAGATTGATAAAATGAGTCAGCAGGTTAAACTAAGCGAGTTTGATAAGAGAGCTGAATATTTTGCAAGAGTAAGAGCCTTAATAATGAAAATCGTAGTTGCACAGCCAAGCTTGACGGTGGAGCAAATTAGCAAAGAGTTCATGCTTCACTATGGGTTTTTGCCAAGAATAGACAACCGCCTCAGAGAGTTACGGGCTATCGGATGGGTTGAAAGCAGAAAAGAAAATGACGGATTACTTCATTGGTATCCCAAAACTGGGGATGCGACACAATGACGGAGTTTTATAAGTTGTTCTACTACTGCACCTACGAAGGAAAATGGATAACCAAACAAACCGCACACCACAGCCAAAACGGACGCTTGCTATGTCCAATTTGCCATAAACCGTTAAGAACACGGGAGAAAAAACAATGACACCCCAATTTCCACTCAAGAAAAGAACAGTAGTAGTTAGTAGTAGTTATATCTTTATAAAGATATAAAGATAAAGATAAAGATAAAGAGGAACTTCAAAATGCAAACGAGAAAAGACATAAGAAACTTCTACATAGACGAAACCTTCCTGCCAATCTGGGAAGAATTCAAACAAATATGCACACGAGAAGGAGATAGTGCAAGCGAGAAAATAAGGGAATTCATAGAACGTTACGTCATAGTCCACTCAGGCGGCAACCCACAGCTGCGCATAGACAAATTCACTGGTAAAATCGACAGTAAAACCTGCTTCTTCTGCCAAGGACACTTTCCACAACTCTACAAAGTCAAATACGCCAGCGGCTTGGTTGCGCCAACATGCCAAACCTGCTTGGACCAAAATAAAGCCAAAGGCACGTTCAGCACGGTTAAACGTGTCTTAGGGTTGATTGAATGAAGAAAATAATAATCTTTGGCTTATTCGTAGGACTTTGGAATCTTGCCCTACCCATCTTTTGGATTCTCCAATATCAACTTTTTGGGGCAATACTAAGCATTTTAGTCAACTTTCCAGTGGGAGTCTATCCGTTTCTCGTTTCTCTTGATGATTTTTTAAAAGAAAGAAGGTCGATTCAGAAGGGTTGATTGAATGAGCAAAAAAGTGAAGTTTCTATCACTATTATTTTGGATAACTGCATTTCTAAACTGTTTTCTCGCCATATCCGACCTGCTATATGCATGTTTCTATAAATCCCAGCTTCATACTGAACTTCTCGTTTGGTCCATGGTCTCTTCAATTTATATTTATGTTTTAAAAGATACAGTTTCTAAATTAGAAAAAGAAAAAGAGGTTGATTGAATGAGTGGACTAGCTGAACATTATCTTGACAGGCAAAAGCGGCTGGAAGAAGAGAAACAGCGGCTTAAGCGCTGGAAAGAAACTTTAGAGAAACTGCACAAAATTGACAGGGCTTTAGAAAAACTGGAAGACATAGAAAATAAAGAGTAGGCAAAGTTGAGCAGTTATCCAAAATGACATAACCGCTGATGTCGCGCCAAATTCAAATCAACAAGCCAACCAAAACGCTCACAAAAACCATAGTTACCCTCAACCTTAAAATTAGTGCACTTGTAACACCTGACCTTTTTCGCAGTTAAGGTAGACCTTTTCTTTCTAAAATGCTTACTCTTTACATTACCCACTCCTTTCACCATGTCCTCTCATCTTAAATATTTTAACTATTATTTGAAGAGGAAATTTTAAAATATCCCTTTCCAAATCCAAAACAACAGCAACTTTGAAAAGTGCCACGTTCAACTTTTTCAGTTCATTTTCAAACCATGACTTACTGAAGTAATGTTTATGCTGCTTGCTTTTTGCATAACCACTAAAACGGTAAGGACAGGTTATTATCAGCTTATTTTTTGTTACACGCAAAAGTTCCCTTAACAACATATATGGATTTTCCACATGTTCTATCACATGGAAACAGGTTACTTCTTCAAAAGCATCATCTTTGAATGGTAAATATTCCGCATCCGCATTTACAAACTCCTTATTAAAAAGAAACTTGGGAATGGCAAGGTCAACGTTGACGTCTCCTCGTAATTCAAATTCACATCCAACATCCAAATGCATCATATCACACTTCTATAAAACGCCATAAGTTTTTCACACACGTTTTCAGGCCTATGCTCTTCAGGAAATTTGTCAACTACTTCGCCATAATAATTTATCACTTTAGTGCCACAAGCCAGTGCTTCAAGACCAGTTTTGCTCATGCTAAAACCTCTGGTTTTGGCATCTATGTAGAATTCATATTTGTTAAGCAACATGGGCATTTCCAAATGTGGAATCCCAGCTTTTTGGATAGTTAATTCAAGCCCATATTCTTTAGCAAATTTCGACGCTTTCTCCTTATCAAGCAAATTATCCATACTCAAAGCCGACTTTGGTTTGCGTTTATTACCTAGAGGTTTAAATAATTCCGTATCAACAGGGTTAGGCAACCACACCGCGTTTACAGGCGTATTAGAGTTCTCAACATCCTTTACACTATATAGGACAAAATCCGCGTTTTTCCAATACTTCTGTTTCTCTTTCCATACTCCCCTAATAGAATCCCCATGATAATGTATTACAATTGGCTTAGTCCAATACAATTTTCTAATCAAATTTATAAGCTTATCAAAATCGTTTATGTGAATTATGTCAAAACGTCTCGCTTTCAATAAACATTTCAAAGTAAACATGGTTGGACCACAATCCTCAAGTTCATCATAAGTTGTCAATCCATATTTATCAAAAACTCGCCGAGCTATAACAGAAGTTTCCACACTAAATAATTTATTCATGTATTTCGCAATAACACTTCCAACCCCAGCAGTATTACAAACATACAAAACCTTTTTCATCATGTTCTCTCACCTTTTCTTTGCCAAACTTTCACCCATTTTCGCAACGTCAACCAAACCAACATAATAGTCTAAAGCCTTCAACGTTAACCCGGTCCAACTATGCACTTGCGGAATAGTCCAGCCTTCCAAAAAAAAGTTTGTGATCCTACTTAAACGAAACAAGTGTGGATACTTGAATGCTCTCCGCACAATGTTATAGCCAGTCTTATCTGAATATGGAAAAACTCTCTGTCCAAGTTTAGTGTTTCCTAAAGCTGCCAACAATTCGTTGACATAGGGAGCATCAAGTGGCAAAGGAAGTGCAGGCGTTTCTATGCCATGTTTCAAACGTTTCCCAACACTGAAAATTATTTCTTTAGGCGTAACTTGAAACTGCTCTTTGACAGCTCTTAACGCTTCCTTCTTGCGCACTGCACTATAATAAAGTAGGACACAGAAGGCTCTATGTTTCTGCTGTAAAAACTCTCCATGCTCCATTCCATCTCGGAAATCTTTGTCGGTTAGTGGTTGCTGAATCTTTCCTTCACGCCGATACCAAGGCAAAGTTTTCCACCTATTCTAATGAATGTTTGTTTCTTATTTAAGCTTTTCCTATTATGGTAGTAAAAGGTAAACAATGTTGATTTTTAGTGTAGCTTAACAAAAGGGGTAAGCTATATACCTCCAAGACTAGTATGTTAAACGTTAAGTTTGTTTTGTAGCGTTTGTAAGACATATTTTTGAAGTTTACGATGCAGTTGCATTGGCTTAAGCCCTAGGTCTTTGTAGTTGCTACCGTTAGCCCATCTCCAGAGTTTATCTAAATCTTCATCTTTAAAGTAGACTTGACCTACTGGTCTTTCGGTGAAGGGGGCAATAGCGTAGGGATCAAACTTGACCGTGGTAGGTGGAATTTTTTCAAAGTCGAATGGTTTAGGGAATAAGTTAGAAATCAATTGGGCATTTTTCAAATCTATTTTTATGAATACTCCTTTGCACCATGCTTCATCTAAGAGGTCCTTATCTACTCGCAATAGATTATGACCGATCACTATCATGCGTGCATGAGCTTTTGTAACTTGTGGAAGGAGTCGCATAAAACCGACGTTTTGGCTTGACATGACTCTCTTGTTTGATAAATATTCCGTGGCTTCATCAAAAATATACAATTTCCGATGGTCATTGGCATATAACCATTGCCTTATGCTTATCAAATCGCTTATTTGAGCATAATGTCCAAAAGTATCTATGTTGGTAGCAATATCATTTTTACTAGTAATTAAATTTTCAGGTTTTTTTCGGTCTAAATTTTGATGATAAGAAAGAGTCTTTTGCAAGTCTTCTGATATTTTTAAGGCAAAATCCGTCTTACCCGACTTTCCAGCTCCACCAATCAACACAACACCTGGAACATTAAACAACACTCGGAGTATAGTTTGCCATGTATATTTAAGCTCATACTGAAGCGTTTGCATCATTCTTCACTTGCTTCGTCTTCAGCAATGTCTAAATCTGAAATTATATCCGAGGATAAGTCCATTTTTACTTTATGGCGTTGCCCAACCCTCAATCCTAAATCAGTCAATTCCGTTCGGGGCCAACGAGCTATCCCCACACATTCGAGGAAATCTTCCACTTCGTCAAACAGTTCAATTGTTTCTTTATCTTCTTTAACAAAAACTTTTGATCCTTCTAATAATCCTATTGCTTCTCTTTCTTCGGCGTTTAGGCATGCGGTTTTTTGGTATAGTGGTCCTTTTGCTTCTTTTATTTGTGTTAAGTATTGGCTTAGAAGTGATAGTGCTTGGAAAAGAAGATTCTGTTTAACCATGTGACATCAGTTTTATATAGTTTCACAACTACTTAAATACTTAATGGTGACAAAGCTTGGGCGTATTTCGAGATGGCATTAGGGAGCGTTTGAAGAGTCGGCAGTCTAAGGCTTGGAAGGTTGATTTTATAGCTAAGAATCCTAAACAAGCAAAAGACTATGCTAAAGAGTCAAATTATATTGGCAAGGGTATTGGGCTTGGTAAACCTAAATATAAATATCAGTATAGAGCAGTCGGTAACATAGTGTATGTTAGGTATGCTGGAAAGGTGAGGCAATAATGGCTAAGGCTTATTGGATTTCGGAAGCAATTGAGAAGCCTGGAAGTTACCGTGCAAGCGTCAAGCGTCGTTATGGCAAGGCTGGTTTCACTCCAAGAGGAACAATCAAACAAGAAATCCTCACAAGAGACGTAAAGAAAAGCGGGAGAATTGGAAAGCAAGCACGCTTAGCCAAAACTTTGAAGGGCTTACGGAAATGAGTTTTCGCAGTCGCTTAGCCGGCTACGACAAGCATGGTAAAATATGGATTAACCCCAATGTCCCAAGAAGCATGCGGTCAAGGCTGCGCACTCACGAAACTGTGGAATATACGCTTAGGCAGCAGGGTATGACTTATCGGAGCGCGCATAGGAAAGCGTTGGAGGCGGAGCATAAAGGTTTAACACGGAAGGAAATTGCTCGTTATGAGGGGAAGCTTGGAGCCATAGCCAGATATAAGCCACATAGAAGATAGTTTATCTGTGAAGTATTCCTTTCTTTTCAGGCTTCGCTTCTTCAGGCGGTTTAGTTTCTACTTTTGGCATCTGAACCGTTAACGGCTGCCCAGCCATCGTAACTTCAGCCCTTGCACGTTGCATAAGAATAGCTTCTTTACGTTGTTCGCCTTCCAATGGAATGAAGTAAATGTCTTCTTCTTTGGCGATTTCTCCCCAAATCTTAAGCTCATCATAGTGGTTTGCAGCTAACTCCATTAAACTGTGTCCGTAAACGTCATGTTCGCTTAGTCGTGTGCGCTCTCGTGAATCTTTAACATTCAGCAATCCGCTATATTGGTCTTCGTCAATGGGTAGCCCTTGCATTCCACGTTTCAAAGCCCTTAGAAACTCGCCTAAGGCTTTTCCACGTTCCTTAAGTTTTTCTCCCCATTCACGAATTTGCTCCACTGTCTTTTCAGCCAATTCGTATCCTTCCTGAAGTTATCAATTGCATGACTATGTTCACTATTAAGAGAACAACTACGAGAACCATAAACCATGTTGGAAACTTTGCACCCGTTATTTTCGCATACCGGGCCTTCAACGCTTCCCAAGTTGCAAACTCCGTCACTTGATCCTTAGTCAATTTGGGAGCCGTCACTGCATCTTGGCTAAAGTCGTATTCAATAGCCTTCGGAGCATGATAAAAAACGTCTATGGCAAACATTTGCCTTCCCCAGCTTCTAAAGGGAACCAAGCTTTTGTTTGTGAATTTGAAGCTCCATCCAGCCTTTTTCGTTTTAGCCTTTTCAATAACTATGGTTTCGCCATCGTCTAGGGGTTTACACCATTTAACCCATTCTTTGCTTGGAGTTTTAACTCTTACTTTGATTTTTCCACGGTTAGCCAAGACAGCTTTGTACAATATCCAACCGAAAACGCCTAGGTACATGGCCAAGAAATAATACCAGTTTTCTTGAATAACTTCACTCATTTCTTTTCAACCTTCTCCTTCACATAGTTTATGAAGGCTTTGGCAAACTCTGCGCCTAAGCCTCCGCCGAAACCGCTAAGTATTGATATTAAAGATATTGTTGCATAGTCTATTTCCGTCATTTCTTTTTTCTCCTACTACACGTTATTTTGTGTTTACCGTAACTTCCACATTCAGGACATGGCGTTCGAGGTTTCCGTGTTGTTGGATTAGACGGTTTTCTCCATCCATCCACTTTTTCTTGCAGCCACTCGCTAAACTTTGGCAATATCCAACGTTTAAATGTGTATGGGCTCGCTAAACCGAGTAATAAACCAATTAAAAATGTTATTAGGTAATCTTCAAACATTCTTATCGAAGGTTATTTATATTTATTTCATGTTTATAATATTTGTGGTTGTAAAAAATGCAGGAATATTGGATTTATTTGGTATTATTTTTTGTGGGAGCGTTAATTTGTGACGTTTGCCATAACATAGTTTACGTTTACAAATTTTTTGGAGAAGACTATGATAGTATTCCATGCAGAATTGTTTATGGCTTTCATTTTTTAGGGTTAATGATGGGTTTCATAGGGTTGATGCAAACATACTTTGTTGCTGTAAAATGGCTTGGATGGAAAAGTGATGGAGCGAAAGTTGACTTGTCATATTTTGTTGCAGTCAAAGTTCAGTTGATGCGGATCTTAGGGAAAGTTAAGCATGCTATGAAGTTGTGACGATGTTCTTATATAGTTTCACAAGGCAAAGTTAAACTTGTAAAAGAAGTTTAAACGAGGTGAAAACTCGAAATGAAAATGCTTGAACGTTTGAAGTTAGCCATACTCATGCTAATCCATGATGAACGAGCAGAAATATCAATCAACGACGTGATTTTGATGGCTGTTAGCTTCCTACTTGTCGCCGTGTTAGGACCAATCGCCATTGGTCAGGTTGTGAGTGCGAATGTAACAGGCTGGAACGCAGCTGTCAAAACAATCTTCCAAGTGTTACTGCCAATCATCTGGATCATAGGCGTAGCCATCGCATACGTTCCAAGAGGAGGCAAGTAGCAATTTTCCTCAAACGACCTCTCTTTTCTCCCCTTTTTTAGTCTTGCAACAAAAAATCTAAATATTAGAGCCTAACATATGACAAGAGTGGAAAAAGAATGAGACGTTTAATCGTAATCCTATTTACTGCATTGTTACTCATGCCAGTTTCGCTAGCCTATGCAAGCGACGATGAAACTGTCAATTTAGCTGATTTTCCACAGAAACTTGCAGACGCATTAAACGTAAGCCTATTTGTGGGACAGCTTTTGGCAAGCCTAATCTTCATGTCCCTGTTTCTATTGCCTAGCATCTTGATTGCAGGATACTTCGGTGGAGCAGGAGCAGTTTTATATGCAATACTTTTTGTGGGATTAGGCTCTGGCGCAATTTGCACGGCTTTAGGATGGCTTCCCGCATGGCTATTCATTTTAATGGCGGTTATTGCGGGGCTTTTGTTAGCTGGAAATGCTCGTGATTGGATGACTGGAAAAGGAAGGTATTAAAAATGGGCGACATAAGTGAAATGCGGGCCGTCATTGTTATTCTCGCTTTTGTAGTGTTTACTGTTACTCTTGTTGGGTTAATGGTTTCAGAGTCGCCTTCCATGTTCATGGGAATTGCGCAAGGAAGTTCTGGAACTAGTACAGATCAAACTACTTCACCTTCTAGTCTTTTAGCTTGGAACAGTACTTATATGCTAAACATTACAGGCACTTTTGAATATGAATTTCAACTTGGAGGATGGAATGTTCGTGTAGAAAAATGGGCTAATCATTGGTCAACAGACGGGTTTTTCATGGAAACGTATGATGCTTGGTGGATCTTCAACTGGAATTTTGACCAGTTCAAATGGTTTAAAGAAGGAACAGATGTAAGTATATTTGCTGAAATTCCCCCTGCCCCTTCGCAATGGCGCATTCCTATTTCAAGGTTAGACCTAGACTTTGCAAATGGTAAAAGTTTAACATACCAAGCTAAAAATACCAAAACACAATGGGATATTAGTTTCAATTTCAATATTTCCAAGTTTGCCAAGCCAAGCGATGCACTTTACGGTAATGAAATGTACATGTTTTTTGAACTAGATTTCAACGATAGAAGTACAAGTATCAATGCATTGTCATTTATAGGGGGAATCTTCACTTTTAGCCTTCCCGGTTTGCCTTTCATTCCAAACTTGATATTGTGGTTGATGATTTTTCCCGCTGCAATGTATCTTGTTTTCATTTTTGTGTTGCGTGTTATTGGTGCCGTGTTTGGTGGTGGAGGAGCCTAAAATATGAAGTTTGAAAAACAAGTTAGCCTGAAATGGGCAATAGCTTTGGTGCTGATTGCCTGTTTAGTTTCTTCAAGCATAGTTTACTATGCGATTGCGGTTTCGCCTAGTTCAGCGTTTACGATTTCAAGTGGAGTTTATCCAGGTGCGCCTAGTTACACGGTTTGGGGTGAGGGTGGCTACTATTTTGCGAAGGATGCTAATGGAGAGATAGACTATTCTGGAACAAACGCAAGCCAAATAATAAATTATGCAATAAATAGTTTGACTTCGGGTAGGACGTGGATTGAAACAGTTCTCTTAAAAGGTTCATTTACGTTAACAAGCGAAATAATCCTCGCAAACTATACTCGCCTTGTCATGTATGATGCAAAACTATTTTTGGCTAATGGTGTAAACCGTCCAATGATACGAAATTATAATCCTAAATTGCATAGTCGCACTATCGAAATTTTTGGTGGGTATTTAGATGGAAACAAAGATGGGCAAACATTAAATGCTACAGTAGAGGGGCATGGTGTTTGTGGAATAGAGTTCACGAACACGACTGACTTTACCATTAAAGATACATACATAGAAAATGCCCATTTAGACGGTATCGCCTTGGCTTCATCTGGATATGGTTTGGTCTCAAATGTGCATAGCAATAAAAATCTTTGGGACGGCATCACTATATTGTATAATTCTTTTGCCATAACAGTTTCAGATTGCCATCTCTACCAAAACGGACGTGCTGGCATAGTAACAGACGGAGTATATGCCGATGTGAAAGTTTCCGTAGTGAACATAATTGGTAACACGGTTGTTGGTTCTTTGGGACTGGAACCAGTAAGCGGAGGCATAGTTTTAGAGTGGTCACGAGAAATTTTAGTATCCAACAACCAAGTGTATGATTGTGTTGAAAATTGTTATGATTCAGGCTATGGAATTGAAGCTGCTTCGGTATCGTTTAGCGAAATAAGTTCAAATGTGGTTTACAATAATGATGCCATCGGAATTTATCTCCAATGTGATGCACAAAATAATCTCATTAAAGACAATAAAGTCACAAGCAGCGGAGATAGTGGGATAGTTGTATTTAATGCCGTTGGAGCAGGAAATAACGCTATTATCGGCAATCAAATATATGATAGTTTAGCGCATGGTATATTGGTCTACCAATCAAACCGAACATTTGTCTCAGGCAACAGTTTAGCTAACAATGGAGCGGGTGCGAGTGGCAGTTCTGGCATCTATTTGTCTGCAAGTTCCAATTGCACTGTTAGCTCAAATAAAGTCTATGACAGTGACGATTACGAATTGAAAATAGGCAGCGGAAGCAACTATAACATGGTTGTTGGCAACGATTTGAGACAAACAGCTCCGGGAACACATACGGGAAGCTTTTTGGACAGCGGCACTGGAACGAAGGCACATGACAATCTTGGCGATTCAGGATGGCTGGCTGAAACTTAAATGGAGTTTGGATGATGCGATGCAAACACCCAAAACAAACAATCCTAATCGTTTTTTTAGTCGTTTCTGTGTTGCTAAGTTTGTGTTTGCTGGTTTTGGAAGACATTAGGGTAGGGGCGGAAACGATTGGTACTGTTGACAATAGTATTGCAAATGGAGGAAATCCTACTACCGCAATTCGTTTGCCTAAACAGCATAAGACTTTTTATGCGTTGGGTAGGTATTGGTACTTTTACTGTAATGGAACTGCGTATGGTTTTAAGTCAAGCGTTGATGGCGTCACATGGAGTAGCATGACAACAATTGCAACAGATGCTGGTCAAAGTGACTTTTTTGGTGCATATTTTGATGTTTATTATAACGGAACTCATGTTTTCTATGCTCGTGGAAGAGACAATTACATGTTTTCTGGTCAATTGAACTTTCGCTGTGGGGTGCCTAACAGTGACGGTAGCATAACGTGGCTTGCTACGGAAAGACAAATTTATTACGGAACAAAGTATGTTGCTGACTTCTCAATTAGAACAGATACTAGTGGGCACACATATATTGCCTATGCAAATTATTCCGGAGCATATTGGTACCCTTGGATAATCAAAAACGCTTTAACTAACGGCTCATGGCAGACTGCGAGTGGTTATCCATTCATGTTGGCAAACCGCTCAAATTATCTTCCAACAATTGTTCCGCTTTTAGACAATAAAATGTATGCAATCTATGGAAAAGCTAAGGCATTAGATGCTCCAAACGTTTTTTACGGAAGATATTTTAACGGTTCAACATGGCAATCCGAAGAAACCATTAGCACAAGCAAAATGGCAACAGACTACTATCAAGAGTGGGATGCAATAGGAGACCCTTACGGTTATGTTCACCTGCTTTTTATTAATGCGACAACTAAAAATTTGCTTTACATCAGACGTGACAATGTAACTGGTGCATGGGGAAGCGAAGAACAAGTTTACGGAAACATGGGTACAGCAACACAGTGTGCGTTAAGTTGGCATAACCAAAACACGATATACGCCTTCTGGCATAGCGCACCTACAAGTTACCATGTTTACTACAAAAAACGAGCCAACGGCTCATGGGACTTTTCCGCAACAGACTGGGTAACCGACTCAGATAGCATGCCTAACACACGAAACCTTGTCACATCAATTAAAAGCTACAACAACCAAATATTAGTTGGATGGCTAGCCAAAAAAGCATCTCCTTACAGTGCAAAATTCTGCAAATTAACCATAGAAGGCGACACCACACCGCCAACCTATTCGAGCCTAGGCACAAACACAACGCTAGCCGGTCACCCATGCAAATTCTATTGCAAATGGCAAGATAACGTAGCGTTGTCAGGCTACATTTTCGGAACAAACAACACTGGAACGTGGCACAACGAAACGTGGACAAGCCTAAGCGGAAACCCAACATGGAGCAACGTAACCAAAACTCTAAACAGTACAGTAGGCATTAAAATTGCATACCGCTTCTGGACAAACGACACAAGCAACAACTGGGCAGACACAGGCTTAACATTCCTAACAACAAGTTCTGAAAGTGTAACCATTGAAGTCTACGATTCATGGGTAAGCGACTCTAGAATTGACTATGGAGCGCAAGTTACAATCAAGTTTAGGTTAAGATACAACACTAACCAGACTCCATGCGAAACAGGCAACGCATGGGTAAACGGAACTTCATGTGCCATCAACAGCACAGGATGGATAAACTACACAAAAACCTACTCAGCCGTAGCCAAATATACGTTCACAGTCACACAAGTAAATGTCAAAGGATACACCAATTTCCAAATGGTAACTTCAGACGCTGAAGTAATTTGGGATAGACTAAAAGTTGATAGTTGCGGAACAGGTGACGACAGAGCAGACGTAGGCAGTTACGTTGTTTACTGGTGGAAACTAAAATATGAATATGACAGCATAGCATTCACCAACACGAAAGGAAGCTGTAGCATAGGCGGTTCTCCAGCCACATGGAGCAGCTATTATAGTCGATGGCAACTAAACGTTCTTCTTCCAAGCACTCCACAGTTATACAGCCGCTCCTTAACGTTCACAGATAACACTTACGGATTAACCGTCATCACTGGAACCACAAGCCAAAGCGTCATAGCAGACCGAGTAAACATAGATTATTTCACCGTATATGACAACCGCATAAACGTTGGTGACACAGCAAGCTTCGGCGTAAGCGGAAAATATGATTACGATGGCAGCGTATGGTCTGGTACATATACTTTAAACGAGTCCACATCCAAAAGCACTGTCGGAAAATATTGGTATAAAATCCAAAGCGTGACAGACTCAATTTATGGCTTAACTGCTATTAGGCAAACCGCTTCAGACATTTACGTCATATTTGACAAGCTGACCGTAACATTCTCCGCAAACGACACAAGTCCAGACGTAAACGAAATGGTAACAATAAGCTGGACTATAACACGCCAATATGACAGCTCAAGCGTAACTTCGTTCACCATTGACATCTCAAGAAATGGCGTTCTATGGCAAACCTTAACCAACAGTAGCAAAAACGATGTTTCAAGCGAAGCCACAACAAGAACCTACACGCTTTATCCATCTACCGTAACAGACAACACATATGGCATAACAGCAGCCCAAGCAAACAGCGTAACAGTAACATGGGGAACACCCCCACCAAGCGCTGGATTCAACCTTTACTTTGAAACAAATGGGAAACTTGCCTTTCAACATTTAAGCGTTCCATGGGAAACAAAAGCCGCAACAATAACTTTAACCGTCACATCTGGAACATTAAAAGGAACAAGCGCGTCACTAGCCATGTATCCAACAAGCGGAACACTCACATTCACAGCACTCGAAAATGGAGCAATAACTTTGACAAGCACAAGCAACGGCACAACCTTCCACATCAACGGAGCCGTGGCAAATTCAGCCTCGATCGTAAACGGGCAAACATACACGCTAGAATGGAGTTTTCTTGAACCTGAATTTCTTTTGCCAATCATGTTCATCCTCGGCATGTTCGGGTTGGGAAGCATGTTCGGCGGACCAATCTACGGCATCTACAAAGTTAAACACGGCGAATACTACGAAGGATTCAAAACCGGTCTGATCCTAACGGTTCTCGGCGTGGCTTTGACGATAGCTTGGCTGTGGGGTGCCTAAAATGGAGCTTGGAAAATTCTTGATTGCAACACTCGTGTTCGTGTTTAGCATTTTTCTTTTTCCAACCTTAAACGAAACGGCAATGGCGTACACTGGACAGTTAAGCCTAGTCGTGCATGTTTTTCCGTTGCTCTTCATAATTGTCTGCGCAGTTTTTCCCATATTCTTTCTATTGAAGGAGGGCAAATAGTTTGACTGACGTTTTAGACGCTGTTAACGCCGCATTCCAAGCATTGTTCTATGGTAACGGTGCATGGTTTGGGTTGCTGCTCATTTTAAGCATTTGCCTGGGGCTAATGCTGAAGTGGAAGTATAGCGGAGTCTTGTTTCTGCCAGTCACGATTTTTCTGGGAATAGACTATTTGGGGCACTCGTTGCCTTGGCATGCTTTAATCGTTTGGAGCAGCAGCCTTTTCCTACTTCTTTATATGATAAAACAACTAAAATAGGAGGTGAAAAGTGGAAATGGAATTGAAGCTTGACGTAACGAGGAAAACTGTGTTGAAGGCTGCTTTGGTAATGTTGCTAATGATGGTCGTAGCATTTGGAAGCTTCACTGCTGGAGTAAACTTGTCTTACCTTGTTGGCTACCGGGAAGGACATAAAGCAGGCTTTGGTTTAGCTATCCAAGAAGTCAACAAACTGAAAGACAAAACTGGACTCGAATTCAACTGGACAGACTTGGGTGACGGACAATATGCAATCACGGCTTTCTACAAAGGCGCATTAATCGCTTCTGGAATAGCAACGGTTCACCTTTCAGTTGAGCATTGGAGAAACGGTGTGCTTCTGTCGAGTGAGTTTGGAAGTGGAGTGCTTACGAACATTGGGAAGGATTGGATTGAAAAGCAAATCAGCGGAACAGTAAATGCGTCTCAGCAGGCACTTTATTGTGCGGACAGCAACGATGCTACTGACCCGCCTTTGGCAAGTTGGACAATATTGCCCAGCGAAATCACAACAAACGGATTAGACAGGCAAACAGGAACTTACACTTCGACTGGGGTTGGAACATGGAACGTTACGGTAACTAAAAGCGTCACTGGAACGCAGTCAACTCAGCTTTGGGGTTTGCATTGGGTGGCAACGGACAACAGTGACAACAACTTGTTAGCTGCAGATTCTGGGCCTGCGCAGAAGAACTGTGTAAGTGGTGACACGTTGAAGGAAACTTGGCAGGTGAGCGTGAGCTAAAATGCGAAAATCAATTTCCCTTCTTTTCTTAACCGTTTTGTTAGTTAGCCAACTCACTGTTTTTCAGTTTATTCCTTTGGTGAAGACTCAAGAGACACAGCAGAATGTGTTTGGTAATCCAAGTTTGCCTTCGTGGAAGAATATCACGGTTACGGTTGCTGGTGACGGTAAAAGTTTCACGGTTGATAATACTGATAATTTGACTTGGACTTTTCGGTATGGAGCAAACAAGTATCCGAGCATCTACCAAAGCGGAGTGCAAATTGTCAAAGACGAATTGTGGATGCTTCAGGTTTATGATGGAAGCTGGAAGGATGTTGGTTCAAGCGTAAACGTGTTTTATGAGCAGGTCACGTCTTACAATGTTCGTGTCACACAAGCCTACACTTCAGCGAATGGCGATTACAATGTTACATGGGACTTTTATGGCGGTTATAGACCAAAAATAAGCCTTTCAGCAAACATAGTGGTTGCTGGAAACTATCGGATTGACTGGAGAACCTACGTTTACAAAGACTATGCCGTGAACATGACTAACTATGTCAAATTTTGGGATGGTGTTGAGGAAGCGGTTGTTTTTGACTATTCAGACGTTTATGAAGCTTTTGGCAACATAACCAGTGTGGAAGGTGTTGAGGGTTGGGTTAAGGGTAAAAGGTTCGACTTGATTTTCAACGTTGGCAGTTTAAGTGTTGGCTTTTTTAGTCTTGACCCGAATTTTGGGTATGAAACGGCGGGAACTTCAGTCGCAGCGCTTGGAAACAAGATACGTGGTTCTGTGTTTCTATGCACAGAAGCTGGAACGGCAAACAGTATTACAGCATATTTATCAAGGAATTTGGAAACCCAAAGCATCAACGCAAAATGCGCAATTTACGACCATGACACCCTCGCTCTGGTTGGATACACAGAACAAAAAGCCATAACTACTAAACAGTGGTATAGTTTCTCCATAACTTCAGGTGGTGCTTTAACAGCAAACCACAATTACGTTTTAGTTGCATGGAGCAATCAAGTTTGGGATGACCTATTTGGGAGTTATGACTACGCAAAGTTATATTGGGATGCTGGCGACGCAAACCAAGGACACTATCAAAGCAAAAACTACAATAGTTTTCCAGACCCGTTAGTTCCAACACATGACAACAACAAGTATAGTATTTACTGCACTTACTCGACTGGCGGAGTAGCATACACGGTTAATTTAACCGAAACCGTAACAACGGCTTGGAATGTATTGACAAAATGGAATGCAATAGCAGACTTGAGCCAACCAATAAGTTCTGCATGGAATGTTCTAATTCAATCAACCTTTAATACTATTTCAAGCCTTTCTATTGCGACATCATTGGTTATTGCAATTATTTCAACGTTTTCATTTGGACTTTCGCAGGTCATAACTACTTCTTGGAGTGTTTTAACTCAATGGAATGCGATTTTAGGCTTGAATCAAGCATTATCAACTACGTGGCAAATTCTAATTCAAACGTCATTTAATATAGCTACAACATTAACGAATACATTTACATGGTCGGTAGAAGTTATTCACACAACAGGGGGAATTCTTTACATAGTTGATTTGTCGCAAGCAATATCTACAAGCTGGAATGTTCTAACCAGATGGAACGCTATTGCAAGTTTAAGCCAATCGTTAAGCACCGTGTGGAACGTTTTAATTCAATGGACAAGCAACGTGGGCTTGACTCAATCGCTATCTACTGCATGGACAATTCTAACACAAACAAGCTATAATGCTATAATGAGTCTGTCAAATACATTCACATGGACTGTTGACGTGCTAAAGTATGTTGCGCATCTTTATACCGTGGACTTGTCTTTGACAATCGTCACATCTTGGATAGTGAACACAATTCACACATGGATAGATTGGAGCATGGTTGCCATTGGATTGGCGATGGTCGCCTTCATCATCGCTGCAGCAGCAATTGCACTACGGTAGCGAATAAAAAGATTAGAAGTGTTGGAGCCTTTCTTGGCGGAATACTAGCCATATCCGACTCCCCGCCCTTTTACGTTACCAAGTTTTCTATGGATGGTTTTTGTGGGAGCAAGGCTCCAACCGTGTCCTTCGCAAAGGAGAGTGCAAAACGAAGGACAATTTTCCTTTTTTGTCTCCGAAAGTATTTAACGTTTATGCAAAAAGCTTAAATATGTAAACCGTGTAAAGAATGTAATAGGTGAAAAGGAATGAAAGCGTATAATTGCCCGAGATGTGGAAGACGGATAGAGGGGTTAAGGCAGTTGAGGAAGCATATGGAAAAAGAACATGGTTGGAAGTTTGAAAAGCTTACGGAGAGATTGTAAGGGATGGGTTTGGTAAGGAGGATTGAGAAAAATGAAGAACTTTGCAAAAGTAGATAGTTCCTATGAGAAGATTTTACCAGAAGATGAGGCTAAAGAATTCCGAAAGCATTATGATGACCCAAAGTGCCTATGTGGTTTTGACTTAAGCAGAGAACCACTTGTCTATTATGTTCCTCATCGTGATGGCTGGACAGTTAAAGGCGAAGAACAGAAAGTTTGGCTCTATGTTAAGTGTCCTAAATGTGGCTATGACATGGCTATATGGAAAATGGGAGTGCCAAGAGAATGAAGACCGTTAGGATTGAAGACAATGACCATGCCCTACTTGTGGCTTACGCTGCTTACTTGACTTTGGAGAAAAAACGAAACATCAACTTGGCTGAGGCTATCCACGAACTGCTCGAGACTGCTTCAACGGAACATTATAGGAAGGGGTTGGAGGGTTTGCCAAGCCAGTTCAGCCAAGAACAAAAAAAGGAGGCTTAGAAAAAATGAGCTACAAAATTATGCTTCAAGACAGTAAGGGCAAAACTTGGATAGCGAATATGACATGGCAAGAGCTGATGCAGAAGCTTGACCATTTAGAAAAAACTACAAGTAAATTATGGGATGAATATTACATGATTACTGAGCGATTGCAAGAGTTAGAAAAACCTATTCGACAACAAAAAATTCTTGGTCTTTTAAAAGGGGAAAAAGTGCCACGCACTTGGGCTTGGATTAACCGCAGGGCTAACGTGTTCTATTCTGATTTGAACGATTTGATTGGTGACCAAAAAATAGTTCGTATGAAACGTGGTTACCTAATCAATAAGGAGGTTTAGGGCTGTGAGGCTTAGCCAAATTTACATGGCAACTAACCAGGGCATAAGGCAGACGGTAGCGGATTTGGTTAAAACGGTTTATTTAGCGCAGAGTCAGGTGGACGAGTTTCATAGATGCTTGGTTGTGGCTGTTCACTGCGATTCGGAGAAGGTGTGGAAGAAAGCGTTATGGAGATAGTAGATTCAAAAAGAAGGAGGCTTAGAAATGAGGGAAATTTCATTTAGTTTTTCACATGATGATTTCCTAAAGAAACTGGGATTACCAAAAGAATGTGTCATAATTCAGATTTACTCTCAAGAATGGATGGGTGAACCGAGAAAATTCTGCATCAAAGTTTCATGTCCCGAAGATATTCTGGCGGAGTTTTTCAAAAATCTAGAAAAAAAGAAAGAGGAGACTTCTTAATGGAAGTAAAAATGCGAAACCCTTTAAAAATTCCTTATTATCTTCGACAATACTATGGCAAACTATGGTATTTTTCAAGAATAGGATTGTGGGATTGCTTAACACTATGGTGGATAATTGAGGGATGAAGTATGGTCAGATGTGTTGTTTGTCCCAAGTTTACTCGCAAAACGTGCTATTGCAGTTACTATAGCAAAACCATAAAGCCTGATGATATTCATAAGCAGATTAGTTGTGAGGGTTACCCGAATTTTGCACGGCGAAAGTGGCTGTTAAACGCTGCAGGTAAAGAGGAGAATCCACAGGTTAAGGCGTTGTTGGTTTATCAAATTTTAGGAGATAACAAAGAATGAAGTATAACCTAAAAACATTTCCTAAATTGGTTGCCGACCCCACAACAAATGAACAACAAGTGATAGAGTGGAAAGAGGGTTTTGAAAAAGAACTAAGAGAAATTCGTAAGATGGGTGCTGAAGGGCGACATCAACGATACAAGCATCCTACAAAATGGATTACAGACCAAGTTTTAGATGAGCTTTTGGGGGATTCTGAATGAGTCAGGTTGTGGATACTAGTCTAGAAGCTTACCTGCAAATCAAACCACATCTGCATCCAATTCAAATGGAAATCTACAATTTTATGCGAAACAACAGCGACAGAGACTTCACGAATAAACAGTTAGCGTATGAGTTGAGGCGACCTATTAACACGGTTACGCCGCGAGTTTTAGAGTTGCGAAATTTGGGTTTGATAGTGTTCAGCAAGGTTGTTGTGCAAGCGAATAGGCGTAGAGCTAGAGCATGGAAAGTGAAACTATGAAGCCTAAAGAATTTGTCAAGGAATATGCAATCAAAAGTTTAGTGTGTTCTTTTAGTGGTGGAAAAGACAGTCTTGTGATGACTCATTATGTTATGTCGGAGCTTGAAGGAATAGATGTTGATAAGTATGTTGTTTATGCGGATACGGGTGTTATGCTTCCAACAACCACGCCTTTTGTCGAAAAAGTCTGCAAAGAATTTGATTGGAATTTAACAATTGTTTATGGTAATTTTTGGAACTATATCGAAAAAGGTTATCCAATGCCTTCAATGTTTAGGCGTTGGTGCTGTGGATTATGCAAGTTAGAACCTATCCATGAATTTGTTAAAACATTGAAACCTCAAAGGGCAGAGGTCACAGGATTACGCAGAGATGAAAGTGTTAGACGCAGAAAATTGAAAGAACTGTTCTATTTAAGGAAAAGTCTTGTTTGGAAATATGCGCCGATTCTTGATTGGACAGAAAAAGATGTTATTCGTTATATTAGAAAACATGATTTACCGATGCCTCCGCATTATGCCTTGGGAATAAAGGAAACTTGCCAATGCGGAGCTTTCGGAAGCCAAAAACAAATGATGATTCTTAAAGCACAATTTCCAGAATTATTCCAGAAATTCATAGATGCTGAAGCAAAATTCAAAACAAAAGGAGCTGCCTTCTATTTTCGAAATAAACCTGTTTACGCTAAGGATTTGGCTAAACAAAAAGTATTGGAGGTTAAATCTTAATGAAGGTTTTTTGTGTCCGAACCAGAGGCTACAAGACTCCAGTTGAATTCTACAGCAGAGAGGATTTTGTGCGGTTCATCGATTTGCTAGGCGACAAGGTGGAGCAGTTGTGGGTTGAAGTTAAAGAGGTAAAAAAACCATGAGGTTACGGGTTATAACGAAAGATAAGAAATTTCTTGATTTTGATGTTAAAGTTCCAATTAGCGTCAATACATCAAATTTGTACGATAAGTTTGCGGTTATGATAGTAGAGGAGAAGGAAGCGAAACCAACATGAGTGAAATTAAAGAACACGTGTATTATGCAAAGTATAGCGAAGAAGACATTGACCTAATTTGTAAGCAAGCATTAGCAAAATGGGGTAAGCTAACGCAGATTCTTATGTGCATTGAAGAACTGTCGGAGCTGATTTGCGCCTTAGCAAAAACGGATAGAAAAATAAACTCGGTCACCAAGGAAGAAATCGCATCAGAAATTGCAGATGTTCAATTAATGCTTAGGCAAATGCAAATTGTTTTCGGAATCAATGATATTGTGATTGCAAGTATTGAAGAAGAAAAATTGGACAGACTAAAAGACTATCTATTGGAAGAGGAGAAGGAAGCGAAACATGACTCTTAAACATTTTGTGACATGGAAAGTTTCAATTAAAGAACTTGAAGAGTTAACAGCTCAACTGAAAGATTGTCCATGCGTTTCTCTTTCAATCGATGGTGATGTTGAATTAATAATAAAAAGGAAGGAAGCGAAAGCATGAGTGCATCATTGAAAGAAAAAGCAAGTCAAGGCTGCTATCATTGTTCTTGCTGTAGCCACTATCATGGGATCAAAAAAGGTTGCGATTTACCGAAATGTGCTTTTGTCCCTAGAAAATTGCTTGAGGATGCACAAAAAGAAATAGATAAACGAGAAAAAGACCAAAACGACGCCTATGAACAACTCCTTAAACTTTTTCTAAAGCTTGGGAATGAACATTCGGAGTTTAAACAAAAACTACAATGTTGGTATAAGCAGGAAGCGTGGTTTCATTTACCTTTGGAAGTTAGAGAGCATTTTTGGGAGTTGTTGAAGGAGAAGGAGGTGAAAACAACATGAGTGAAATTGATGTGTTAGTTTTGTATATCACACTGTTATGGGTGATAGGGTTGGTTTTAATTGAATATTGGATTTTAACTTTAAAGAAAGAAAAGAGGGAAGCGAAAACAACATGAGGAGACACACGAAGTTTTTGGAGCGACAGAAAAGGCGACGGTGCACGGGAGTGGCAAGATGACATGTGATGGCGAGTTTGCCGCTTTCAAAGTCTTATGGAACGCAATTCCGCTGAGCGAGCAAAGTGCAGAGCTGATTTACAGCTGCTTAAACTATTATGTTGGCAAAAGTGGAAAGTCAATTCGAGAGTTGGAGAAGATTTTGGCACAGTATAAACTTGAAAAGGCGAAAACAAAATGAAACCTAAAGAATTTGTTAAAGATTATTCAATCAAAAGCTTGGTGTGCTCTTTCAGCGGAGGAAAAGATAGTCTTGTGATGACTCATTATGTTATGTCGGAGCTTGAAGGAATAGATGTTGATAAGTATGTTGTTTATGCGGATACGGGTGTTATGCTTCCAACAACCACGCCTTTTGTCGAAAAAGTCTGCAAAGAATTTGATTGGAATTTAACAATTGTTTATGGTAATTTTTGGAACTATATCGAAAAAGGTTATCCAATGCCTTCAATGTTTAGGCGTTGGTGCTGTGGATTATGCAAGTTAGAACCTATCCATGAATTTGTTAAAACATTGAAACCTCAAAGGGCAGAGGTCACAGGATTACGCAGAGATGAAAGTGTTAGACGCAGAAAATTGAAAGAACTGTTCTATTTAAGGAAAAGTCTTGTTTGGAAATATGCGCCGATTCTTGATTGGACAGAAAAAGATGTTATTCGTTATATTAGAAAACATGATTTACCGATGCCTCCGCATTATGCCTTGGGAATAAAGGAAACTTGCCAATGCGGAGCTTTCGGAAGCCAAAAACAAATGATGATTCTTAAAGCACAATTTCCAGAATTATTCCAGAAATTCATAGATGCTGAAGCAAAATTCAAAACAAAAGGAGCAGCATTCTACTTTCAAAATAAACCTGTCTATGCAAGAGATTTGGCTAAACAAAAAATATTAATGGAGAAGGAAGTGACCAAAAATGAGTGATTCTGAATTGATAAATTACCATTGGGAATTCATTCGAGCCTTGATGCTTAAATGCGGAGTTGAACCAACGCAGCGAGAAGAATTCCTGTTTAAAGAAGGCATGAAGCACGGCTTAAAACATAGGGGAGAAACAAAATGAACATAACTTGGAAGCAAATTAAAGCGGAAATTGACGGTTTGCCAAAAACGGAAAAAACGCTTGCTCTAAAGAAGATGGCTGACGATTTCGAAAAAGAAATAAGAGAAATTCGTAACATGGGTGTTGAAGGGCGAAATAAACGATACAAACATCCTACAAAATGGATTACAGACCAAGTTTTAGATGAGCTTTTGGGGGATTCTAAATGAGACCAAAGGAGACAATTCCACAAAAACCCGAAGACATTAAAAGCAAAAGTGGCGCGCTAAACTATTGCATACTCGTGTGCAGAAAAAGCTTAACCACACATGGATGCGCCGTCGACTGCAAAATAAGAAAGAAATGGAAGATACCACCACACGGAGAAAAATATTATGGGTAGGTGTTGGAAGTGCGGTGCAAAGTTGGAAGAGCGTGGTTATGGGTTTTGGTGTCCCCGATGCCACCATGTAAGAAAATTTCGTAGGGGGGTGAGTTAATCATGAGGTTGATTGCCGAGGTTAAGGATGCCGAGTTGCTTTTCAAAATGGTTCACACGCTTGGAACAACGTTCTTTAGAGTGGTTGGCAATGGCGAGTTTGAAGTGGTATATTTCAGTGGTGAAAAGATTGTGCATTTCATTGGCAAGCTAGGCGAAGAGCAAATAAGGAGTTTGGAGCATACAGGTTGGAAGGTTAGCGAGATAGTGGTCAACGAAGCGGAAGGGGAAGTGAAAATACGGCAATAAAAGAATATTTGGATTTCTATTCTGATATAGAACAATCAATTCATCCTGATAAAGTTAGGATTGCACAAAATATTCTTGGAAGACATTTTGATATTGTTAGTTATGAACAGGTTGATGTGCACAAGGATTTGAAACATGATGATGTTCATTTTATAACACGGGATGGTAAGCATCATCACTGTGATTTAAAGCATTACAGTGTGGGCACATGGGCAAGTAATATTTTTTTGGAACCTTTTTCCGATATTGATTATAGTAATGGATGGACATTTCACTTACGACAAAACAATGTTGATTATGTTCTTTTTATATGGCATGGAAAAGCGAAATTATGTTATCTTCTTGTTAATGCACCACTTCTGGAAGATTGGTTTAGAAAACACTGGCAAAATTATGATTTACATAAGAACAAACCAACGATAGACATAAAAACAGGAAGACAATGGCAAAGTGGTTATATTATCGTTCCAATAACCGATTTACCAAAAGAACTTATAATCTTTTGGCAACGCTTCAATGATTTGAACGATTTTATTGTGAGGCAGAAAAAGGCTTGAAGAACGAGATTATTAATGTTGAAGTTTGCAAGTTTAAAACACATCCATTTTCTAAAGAAGTTTTTGAAGACCTTTCCGACGAGGATTATACCGCCTTAAAAAATGACATTAAGAAAAATGATGTGCGGATTCCTGTTGAAGCTTTGCCTGACTTTACGCTTATAGATGGGCATCAACGGTTAAAAATTGCCAAAGACCTCGGATTAAGAACATTGCCATGCATAGTAAAGAATTTATCAGAAGATGAAGCGAAACAGTGGATAATTACAGCAAATTTGTTAAGGCGACATTTAACACCACGACAACGTGCAATTGCCATAGCAAAACTTTCAAAATTATTTGAAGTTGGGCGAGGTTCAAATCCACGTGACGAATATGGACAATGGACGGAAGAAGCAAAGTTTGCTTCTTCGGATGATGTCATTGAAAAAACCGCTCAAATAACAGGTATCAAACCACGCACAGTTATTCTATATCGCACATACGCACGAGCAATTGCGGAAATCCCAGAATTAAAGGGGTTAGATTCCATAAATAGTGTTGTGATTGAATATGGTCGTCGCAGAGAGATTAAGGCTCGTAAAGAAAAATTCAAGGGAAATTTAGAGTTAAAAAATCTTATTTTGGGGAACGCATTTGAAAAAATTGAGGAAATTGAGGATGGTTCAGTAGATTTGTTATTAACAGACCCTCCCTATGGAACTGCATATAGAACATGTCGAGGCGAAACTGAAAAACTGCGAGGTAAGGAATGGTCAACGATTATCGGTGACGATGTGGGATTTTTTGAAAAGTTTGCTGAATTTCTCCCAAAATTAAAAACAAAACTTAAAACAGATGCTCATATTTACGTTTTTACTTCATGGAAAGCTTGGCATCAACTTTATTCAATAGTTTCAAAACATTTTGACATTAAAAATTGCATCGTCTGGGATAAAGGATACCCTGCATTGGGAGAATTAACAGGATATAATTACCGTGATGTCTATGAATTAATCCTTTTTGCGAGTAATATAGGCGGAAAGAGAAAATTAAATTGGAAGGGCTGGGGCGAACTGAACGAACCCAAACCAACCAATATTATCAGATGCACAAGTTCTAAGAGAAGCAGCAAAACTTTCATGTATGACTATCACCCAGCCATAAAACCTATTGAATTACTTAAACGACTTATTTCTTTTTCCACAGTTGAAAATGAACTTGTTTTAGACCCATTTGCTGGTTCTGGTTCGACATTGGTAGCCGCCGAAGAGCTTGATAGAAACTGGATAGGCATAGAAATTGACCCAAAATGGTATGAAATGGCAAAAGCACGAATCCATGAGTTACGACAAAAACGCATTCAGGGGGGTGAGACCGATGAGTGAAACTATAACTTGTCCAAGATGTGGAAAACAAACACCAAACAAGTCCAGCAAAACATGGACTTTCCATAAAATGACAGTTCTAGCGATTTGTTGCCAACAATGCAAAAAAAGTTTCAATTGTTATCTAAATCCTGACGGAAGCGTAAAATACACAATACCAAAAAAGAAGGAGACGTGAAACTATGACGGAGTTTTATAAGCTGTTCTACTACTGCACTTACGAAGGAAAATGGATAACCAAACAAACTGCACACCGCAGCCAAAACGGACGCTTGCTATGTCCAATTTGCCATAAACCATTAAGAACACGGGAGAAAAAACAATGACACCCCCATTTCCACTCAAGAAAAGAACAGTAGTAGTTAGTAGTAGTTATATCTTTATAAAGATATAAAGATAAAGATAAAGATAAAGAGGAACTTCAAAATGCAAACGAGAAAAGACATAAGAAACTTCTACATAGACGAAACCTTCCTGCCAATCTGGGAAGAATTCAAACAAATATGCACACGAGAAGGAGATAGTGCAAGCGAGAAAATAAGGGAATTCATAGAACGTTACGTCATAGTCCACTCAGGCGGCAACCCACAGCTGCGCATAGACAAATTCACTGGTAAAATCGACAGTAAAACCTGCTTCTTCTGCCAAGGACACTTTCCACAACTCTACAAAGTCAAATACGCCAGCGGCTTGGTTGCGCCAACATGCCAAACCTGCTTGGACCAAAATAAAGCCAAAGGCACGTTCAGCACGGTTAAACGTGTCTTAGGGTTGATTGAATGAAGAAAATAATAATCTTTGGCTTATTCGTAGGACTTTGGAATCTTGCCCTACCCATCTTTTGGATTCTCCAATATCAACTTTTTGGGGCAATACTAAGCATTTTAGTCAACTTTCCAGTGGGAGTCTATCCGTTTCTCGTTTCTCTTGATGATTTTTTAAAAGAAAGAAGGTCGATTCAGAAGGGTTGATTGAATGAGCAAAAAAGTGAAGTTTCTATCACTATTATTTTGGATAACTGCATTTCTAAACTGTTTTCTCGCCATATCCGACCTGCTATATGCATGTTTCTATAAATCCCAGCTTCATACTGAACTTCTCGTTTGGTCCATGGTCTCTTCAATTTATATTTATGTTTTAAAAGATACAGTTTCTAAATTAGAAAAAGAAAAAGAGGTTGATTGAATGAGTGGACTAGCTGAACATTATCTTGACAGGCAAAAGCGGCTGGAAGAAGAGAAACAGCGGCTTAAGCGCTGGAAAGAAACTTTAGAGAAACTGCACAAAATTGACAGGGCTTTAGAAAAACTGGAAGACATAGAAAATAAAGAGTAGGCAAAGTTGAGCAGTTATCCAAAATGACATAACCGCTGATGTCGCGCCAAATTCAAATCAACAAGCCAACCAAAACGCTCACAAAAACCATAGTTACCCTCAACCTTAAAATTAGTGCACTTGTAACACCTGACCTTTTTCGCAGTTAAGGTAGACCTTTTCTTTCTAAAATGCTTACTCTTTACATTACCCACTCCTTTCACCATGTCCTCTCATCTTAAATATTTTAACTATTATTTGAAGAGGAAATTTTAAAATATCCCTTTCCAAATCCAAAACAACAGCAACTTTGAAAAGTGCCACGTTCAACTTTTTCAGTTCATTTTCAAACCATGACTTACTGAAGTAATGTTTATGCTGCTTGCTTTTTGCATAACCACTAAAACGGTAAGGACAGGTTATTATCAGCTTATTTTTTGTTACACGCAAAAGTTCCCTTAACAACATATATGGATTTTCCACATGTTCTATCACATGGAAACAGGTTACTTCTTCAAAAGCATCATCTTTGAATGGTAAATATTCCGCATCCGCATTTACAAACTCCTTATTAAAAAGAAACTTGGGAATGGCAAGGTCAACGTTGACGTCTCCTCGTAATTCAAATTCACATCCAACATCCAAATGCATCATATCACACTTCTATAAAACGCCATAAGTTTTTCACACACGTTTTCAGGCCTATGCTCTTCAGGAAATTTGTCAACTACTTCGCCATAATAATTTATCACTTTAGTGCCACAAGCCAGTGCTTCAAGACCAGTTTTGCTCATGCTAAAACCTCTGGTTTTGGCATCTATGTAGAATTCATATTTGTTAAGCAACATGGGCATTTCCAAATGTGGAATCCCAGCTTTTTGGATAGTTAATTCAAGCCCATATTCTTTAGCAAATTTCGACGCTTTCTCCTTATCAAGCAAATTATCCATACTCAAAGCCGACTTTGGTTTGCGTTTATTACCTAGAGGTTTAAATAATTCCGTATCAACAGGGTTAGGCAACCACACCGCGTTTACAGGCGTATTAGAGTTCTCAACATCCTTTACACTATATAGGACAAAATCCGCGTTTTTCCAATACTTCTGTTTCTCTTTCCATACTCCCCTAATAGAATCCCCATGATAATGTATTACAATTGGCTTAGTCCAATACAATTTTCTAATCAAATTTATAAGCTTATCAAAATCGTTTATGTGAATTATGTCAAAACGTCTCGCTTTCAATAAACATTTCAAAGTAAACATGGTTGGACCACAATCCTCAAGTTCATCATAAGTTGTCAATCCATATTTATCAAAAACTCGCCGAGCTATAACAGAAGTTTCCACACTAAATAATTTATTCATGTATTTCGCAATAACACTTCCAACCCCAGCAGTATTACAAACATACAAAACCTTTTTCATCATGTTCTCTCACCTTTTCTTTGCCAAACTTTCACCCATTTTCGCAACGTCAACCAAACCAACATAATAGTCTAAAGCCTTCAACGTTAACCCGGTCCAACTATGCACTTGCGGAATAGTCCAGCCTTCCAAAAAAAAGTTTGTGATCCTACTTAAACGAAACAAGTGTGGATACTTGAATGCTCTCCGCACAATGTTATAGCCAGTCTTATCTGAATATGGAAAAACTCTCTGTCCAAGTTTAGTGTTTCCTAAAGCTGCCAACAATTCGTTGACATAGGGAGCATCAAGTGGCAAAGGAAGTGCAGGCGTTTCTATGCCATGTTTCAAACGTTTCCCAACACTGAAAATTATTTCTTTAGGCGTAACTTGAAACTGCTCTTTGACAGCTCTTAACGCTTCCTTCTTGCGCACTGCACTATAATAAAGTAGGACACAGAAGGCTCTATGTTTCTGCTGTAAAAACTCTCCATGCTCCATTCCATCTCGGAAATCTTTGTCGGTTAGTGGTTGCTGAATCTTTCCTTCACGCCGATACCAAGGCAAAGTTTTCCACCTATTCTAATGAATGTTTGTTTCTTATTTAAGCTTTTCCTATTATGGTAGTAAAAGGTAAACAATGTTGATTTTTAGTGTAGCTTAACAAAAGGGGTAAGCTATATACCTCCAAGACTAGTATGTTAAACGTTAAGTTTGTTTTGTAGCGTTTGTAAGACATATTTTTGAAGTTTACGATGCAGTTGCATTGGCTTAAGCCCTAGGTCTTTGTAGTTGCTACCGTTAGCCCATCTCCAGAGTTTATCTAAATCTTCATCTTTAAAGTAGACTTGACCTACTGGTCTTTCGGTGAAGGGGGCAATAGCGTAGGGATCAAACTTGACCGTGGTAGGTGGAATTTTTTCAAAGTCGAATGGTTTAGGGAATAAGTTAGAAATCAATTGGGCATTTTTCAAATCTATTTTTATGAATACTCCTTTGCACCATGCTTCATCTAAGAGGTCCTTATCTACTCGCAATAGATTATGACCGATCACTATCATGCGTGCATGAGCTTTTGTAACTTGTGGAAGGAGTCGCATAAAACCGACGTTTTGGCTTGACATGACTCTCTTGTTTGATAAATATTCCGTGGCTTCATCAAAAATATACAATTTCCGATGGTCATTGGCATATAACCATTGCCTTATGCTTATCAAATCGCTTATTTGAGCATAATGTCCAAAAGTATCTATGTTGGTAGCAATATCATTTTTACTAGTAATTAAATTTTCAGGTTTTTTTCGGTCTAAATTTTGATGATAAGAAAGAGTCTTTTGCAAGTCTTCTGATATTTTTAAGGCAAAATCCGTCTTACCCGACTTTCCAGCTCCACCAATCAACACAACACCTGGAACATTAAACAACACTCGGAGTATAGTTTGCCATGTATATTTAAGCTCATACTGAAGCGTTTGCATCATTCTTCACTTGCTTCGTCTTCAGCAATGTCTAAATCTGAAATTATATCCGAGGATAAGTCCATTTTTACTTTATGGCGTTGCCCAACCCTCAATCCTAAATCAGTCAATTCCGTTCGGGGCCAACGAGCTATCCCCACACATTCGAGGAAATCTTCCACTTCGTCAAACAGTTCAATTGTTTCTTTATCTTCTTTAACAAAAACTTTTGATCCTTCTAATAATCCTATTGCTTCTCTTTCTTCGGCGTTTAGGCATGCGGTTTTTTGGTATAGTGGTCCTTTTGCTTCTTTTATTTGTGTTAAGTATTGGCTTAGAAGTGATAGTGCTTGGAAAAGAAGATTCTGTTTAACCATGTGACATCAGTTTTATATAGTTTCACAACTACTTAAATACTTAATGGTGACAAAGCTTGGGCGTATTTCGAGATGGCATTAGGGAGCGTTTGAAGAGTCGGCAGTCTAAGGCTTGGAAGGTTGATTTTATAGCTAAGAATCCTAAACAAGCAAAAGACTATGCTAAAGAGTCAAATTATATTGGCAAGGGTATTGGGCTTGGTAAACCTAAATATAAATATCAGTATAGAGCAGTCGGTAACATAGTGTATGTTAGGTATGCTGGAAAGGTGAGGCAATAATGGCTAAGGCTTATTGGATTTCGGAAGCAATTGAGAAGCCTGGAAGTTACCGTGCAAGCGTCAAGCGTCGTTATGGCAAGGCTGGTTTCACTCCAAGAGGAACAATCAAACAAGAAATCCTCACAAGAGACGTAAAGAAAAGCGGGAGAATTGGAAAGCAAGCACGCTTAGCCAAAACTTTGAAGGGCTTACGGAAATGAGTTTTCGCAGTCGCTTAGCCGGCTACGACAAGCATGGTAAAATATGGATTAACCCCAATGTCCCAAGAAGCATGCGGTCAAGGCTGCGCACTCACGAAACTGTGGAATATACGCTTAGGCAGCAGGGTATGACTTATCGGAGCGCGCATAGGAAAGCGTTGGAGGCGGAGCATAAAGGTTTAACACGGAAGGAAATTGCTCGTTATGAGGGGAAGCTTGGAGCCATAGCCAGATATAAGCCACATAGAAGATAGTTTATCTGTGAAGTATTCCTTTCTTTTCAGGCTTCGCTTCTTCAGGCGGTTTAGTTTCTACTTTTGGCATCTGAACCGTTAACGGCTGCCCAGCCATCGTAACTTCAGCCCTTGCACGTTGCATAAGAATAGCTTCTTTACGTTGTTCGCCTTCCAATGGAATGAAGTAAATGTCTTCTTCTTTGGCGATTTCTCCCCAAATCTTAAGCTCATCATAGTGGTTTGCAGCTAACTCCATTAAACTGTGTCCGTAAACGTCATGTTCGCTTAGTCGTGTGCGCTCTCGTGAATCTTTAACATTCAGCAATCCGCTATATTGGTCTTCGTCAATGGGTAGCCCTTGCATTCCACGTTTCAAAGCCCTTAGAAACTCGCCTAAGGCTTTTCCACGTTCCTTAAGTTTTTCTCCCCATTCACGAATTTGCTCCACTGTCTTTTCAGCCAATTCGTATCCTTCCTGAAGTTATCAATTGCATGACTATGTTCACTATTAAGAGAACAACTACGAGAACCATAAACCATGTTGGAAACTTTGCACCCGTTATTTTCGCATACCGGGCCTTCAACGCTTCCCAAGTTGCAAACTCCGTCACTTGATCCTTAGTCAATTTGGGAGCCGTCACTGCATCTTGGCTAAAGTCGTATTCAATAGCCTTCGGAGCATGATAAAAAACGTCTATGGCAAACATTTGCCTTCCCCAGCTTCTAAAGGGAACCAAGCTTTTGTTTGTGAATTTGAAGCTCCATCCAGCCTTTTTCGTTTTAGCCTTTTCAATAACTATGGTTTCGCCATCGTCTAGGGGTTTACACCATTTAACCCATTCTTTGCTTGGAGTTTTAACTCTTACTTTGATTTTTCCACGGTTAGCCAAGACAGCTTTGTACAATATCCAACCGAAAACGCCTAGGTACATGGCCAAGAAATAATACCAGTTTTCTTGAATAACTTCACTCATTTCTTTTCAACCTTCTCCTTCACATAGTTTATGAAGGCTTTGGCAAACTCTGCGCCTAAGCCTCCGCCGAAACCGCTAAGTATTGATATTAAAGATATTGTTGCATAGTCTATTTCCGTCATTTCTTTTTTCTCCTACTACACGTTATTTTGTGTTTACCGTAACTTCCACATTCAGGACATGGCGTTCGAGGTTTCCGTGTTGTTGGATTAGACGGTTTTCTCCATCCATCCACTTTTTCTTGCAGCCACTCGCTAAACTTTGGCAATATCCAACGTTTAAATGTGTATGGGCTCGCTAAACCGAGTAATAAACCAATTAAAAATGTTATTAGGTAATCTTCAAACATTCTTATCGAAGGTTATTTATATTTATTTCATGTTTATAATATTTGTGGTTGTAAAAAATGCAGGAATATTGGATTTATTTGGTATTATTTTTTGTGGGAGCGTTAATTTGTGACGTTTGCCATAACATAGTTTACGTTTACAAATTTTTTGGAGAAGACTATGATAGTATTCCATGCAGAATTGTTTATGGCTTTCATTTTTTAGGGTTAATGATGGGTTTCATAGGGTTGATGCAAACATACTTTGTTGCTGTAAAATGGCTTGGATGGAAAAGTGATGGAGCGAAAGTTGACTTGTCATATTTTGTTGCAGTCAAAGTTCAGTTGATGCGGATCTTAGGGAAAGTTAAGCATGCTATGAAGTTGTGACGATGTTCTTATATAGTTTCACAAGGCAAAGTTAAACTTGTAAAAGAAGTTTAAACGAGGTGAAAACTCGAAATGAAAATGCTTGAACGTTTGAAGTTAGCCATACTCATGCTAATCCATGATGAACGAGCAGAAATATCAATCAACGACGTGATTTTGATGGCTGTTAGCTTCCTACTTGTCGCCGTGTTAGGACCAATCGCCATTGGTCAGGTTGTGAGTGCGAATGTAACAGGCTGGAACGCAGCTGTCAAAACAATCTTCCAAGTGTTACTGCCAATCATCTGGATCATAGGCGTAGCCATCGCATACGTTCCAAGAGGAGGCAAGTAGCAATTTTCCTCAAACGACCTCTCTTTTCTCCCCTTTTTTAGTCTTGCAACAAAAAATCTAAATATTAGAGCCTAACATATGACAAGAGTGGAAAAAGAATGAGACGTTTAATCGTAATCCTATTTACTGCATTGTTACTCATGCCAGTT
>Ga0315280_10002170_pt1 | contig 32149 bp, 37 predicted proteins | sample YL17G06_40_MG_FD_203697 | JGI IMG/M metagenome (GOLD analysis project Ga0315280, IMG submission 203697) | Sediment microbial communities from Yellowstone Lake, YNP, Wyoming, USA - YL17G06_40 | ecosystem: Environmental > Aquatic > Freshwater > Lake > Sediment | place: USA: Wyoming | collected... | reverse complement strand
TCCCCCAGTGCCTGCAAAGAGAATCAAAATCGAGGGGAAAATCGCCGCCGTTCCATTTTCGGAAAAATCCTTATTCTGGATTTTCAGTTCGAAAATACCCTTTAGGTCCTTATCCCCTAAAAAAAGCGCCCTCCAGGAAGCCCTTTGAAATCCCTCCTCGATCAGACGAGCCGCTTCCTCCCTTTTCGCTCCCAGGCGGGAGAGCTCCACTTTCCCTTCTTTCTCCAATCCCAGGGTGAGGGAATAATCGTCCTTACTGAGCCAATCAAGACGGTAATAAGGAATAAAAAGAGGATTGCCATAGTCAGAAAGCACCTGAATTCCTTCCTCCTGAACGAGGAGCTTTCCCTCTCCCTCCAAAGGGGAAGGGCCGGAAATCTTTAAGTAGCAGTTAAACACGCTCAGGAGAGCTTCAGGCCGCACTCGGGGCAGAATTTGGCTGATCCGGTCTCCGCTCCGCAGCGTGGGCACTTACCAGTTTGCCTGAGCGGGGTACCGCATTCCGGACAGAACTTGGCCCCCTTGGTATCCGCACCGCAGTTAGGGCAAACTGCCACCGCGGGAGCTTCCAGGTTGAGGTCCTTCGTCCAGTCCTTCTCCTTGACCCTTCCCGTAACCTGTTCAAGGGTGGCCTCTGACTGGGCGTGGGCGATTTCCCCTGCCAGTTTGGGCGCACAATCCACACACAGGCCGCGATCACTGTTCCAGCAGATCTCCAAACAGACCCATTTACCACAGCGGGGGCATTGTTTAAAGTGGCCCTTGGCCTCCTCAATGGCCTGGATGAAAGCCTGATCGTGTTCCTGCTCCCAGCGGGCAGAGTGCACTTTATCTCCAACCCTGCTGGCAGTCCTGAAAATTCCTCCGAGAACCCCTCCCGCGACATCGAGAGCGTCATTTACATATCCGGACTTGCTCGCTTGAAAAGTGCTCTGGTAGCCGTTTTCACAGATATCGCAGTAGAATTCAAACTGAAATCCCCGGTCCGTGGAAAGGTCTCTGTGATTGTGGACAAATTTAATCAGTGGCAACTACTTCACCTCCTTTGTTTTTTCTTTATATTATAAACTCCTGACCCTTAAGTAAAGCGCAGACTTCGAGGAATATCTTATTGCAAACCCAGGTATATACTCCAGCTTTTCTTCCAAAAAGAAAAATTAAAATCATTACTGGACATAACAGGACAGTTTCGAGATAATAATCAAACAAAAGGAGGCAATGAAAATGGCTTTTGAAAGTGTTAAAGCAGCATTAGGAGGAGTGGTGTTGAAGGAAGGGCTGAGGTACCTGGCACGGGACCCGGAGAAAAACCTGGTTAAGCTCGTAAAATGGTGGGGAGAAAAAATTGCCAGAAGCGAGTTGCACAAAAACTACGCCAAATCCGTGACCGAATTTCTCGCAGATGAAAACAACAACTGGCGGCAGCTGGCAGTAAAATTCATTCGCCAGACTTCTCCCAAGGTAAGGGACGCGCTTGTCAGCAATTTCTTCATTGATACCTTTGTCCTGAGCCCGGAAAGAGTAAGGAAAGCACAGGAGAAATACGGCGTACATGTGCCTTCGATAATGTTGTTCGACCTTACTGAACGGTGCAATTTGAGGTGTAAAGGATGCTGGGCTGCCGAGTTCCCCAGGGAGGACTTGGACTTCGCTACTTTGGACAGAATTGTAACAGAAGCTGAAGATCTGGGGATGCGCCTCCTGTTCGTCTCCGGAGGGGAGCCCACCGTGCGTAAGAATGACCTCCTGGACCTCGCCAAAAAGCATAATAAGGACATTTTTCACGTCTACACCAACGGCACACTAATCGATAAAGAATTTGCCCGGAAGGTAGCGGACGTGGGGAACGTCGCCTTTGCCATCAGTATCGACGGGCTGGAAGAAAACACTGACTCGAGAAGAGGAAAAGGAGTCTTTAAAAAAGTGATGGAAGCTATGGACAATCTCCGGGAAGCTGGAGCGGTCTTTGGATTTTCCGCCACTTATACCCGGGAGAATACCGAGGAGATCGCCAGCAATGCCTTCATAGATCTGTTGATTGAAAAAGGGTGCCTTTGGGGGTGGCTTTTTACTTATATACCGGTAGGAGGGGAGCCCGATCTTCAGTATATGGCTACTCCCGAGCAGAGGGGTTTCATGTACCAGACACTCCGGCGCTGGCGCCGGGAAAAACCCATTTTCGTAATCGACTTCTGGAATGATGGCGCCCTGGTAGGCGGCTGCATAGCAGGTGGTAGAAGCTACTTCCACCTCAACGCCGCTGGCGAGGTGGAGCCTTGCGCTTTCGTGCACTATGCCAATGTAAATATCAAGAATACCGCTTTAGTGGAAGCGCTAAAGTGCCCCCTTTTTATGGCCTATCAGGACAACCAACCATTTAATGAGAACCACCTCAGGCCCTGCCCGATTATCGATAATCCCCAAAAGTTAGAGAAGATTGTAAATGAGACAGGGGCCCACCCCACACAGAGGAATGGCATCCCGGTGTCTCAACTCTGCCAGCCGCTCTACGGCTATGCTCAGAAATGGGGCGCTGTGGCGGATCAGCTTTGGAAAGAAACAACCAGTGCCCAGGAAGCCGTTTCCCTCAAAGGAGGATGGTCGGGAAGCAATCCAGACGCTTAACGTATTCCTATAGCGGAATATTTCAATCTCGAATCAGGCTGGTACACCAGGGCAGTTTGAGAGATAATCAACCCAATAGGAGGATTGCTTAAATGCCAGGAAAATGTTCTATTTGCACTCACCCAAATCGCTTGGAGATTGAAAAGAAAATCTCTGAGGATATCTCCTATAGGGAAATAGCAAGACAATTTTGCGTGTGCAAGTCAGCTGTGGGAAACCATGTTAGAAATCACATCCCTCAGGCTATAAAGCAAGCGCAAACGGACCGCGAAATTGAGAGCGGTCTAAACATCTTTGAGGAGTTAAAACGCATTCTGGGAGAGTTAAACAGACTCCGGAGCGAGGCCAAAGAGATCACCCAAGAAGCCTGGAGAATTTTCAGCAATGCCAAAGCCACGAGCACGGTCGATCCTGGAGTAATTGAATTCATGGCCGATGCCTTAGAAAAACTCACCAGGATAGAGGATAAATTCGTAAAGTTTATCGGAATTCAGGCTAAATTGCTGGGCGTCCTGAAGGAGAAAAAAGAAAAGGAACCTCTCTGACAAATCATAGTTGAAAGTCATGGGCCAAAAGAAGAGCAGCTCATTCAGTTTATAGCCGAGGAAAAGAACATGAAGGCAATGAACGAGCTCTTATTTGAGTATCGGAAAATCAAGGAATAGAAGTTAAGAACCGGAAAGAGACTCAATTCCTGGAAAAATTAAGAGTGCTGGAGGGGGTGTTCGCAAGCAGGAAAGCCTTCGTCTCTGAGGAGATCCTTGAGAACGATACAGAAATGCCCTTAATTTTCCCCTTAAAACCAGGTGAATACGTGGGATATTTTTTCATCAACCTCCTCGCTCCATCCCTAAGGGCTAATCTGAGTGTTTTTGTTCTGATTTCCAGCAGGTTTATTTTGACTTTGCGAATTTGGACAGAGCTATCTGGTGGGTTCTGTATGAAATGGTTGTCTTTATTTTTCAATCAACAATTTACCCGGAAAGCTTTTCTTCCTCCTTTCTGGGAAGCCTTACATCAGCGTAGGCGAAACCCGCTCTGGCCCTTCCCTCCTGCTCCCTGGTCCACTTCTCGTACCCGATCTCTTTCAGCCTCCTGGAATCTACAGTAAAGAGAGGGTAATTTTTCAGGAAATTCTCAAGCATCTGACAGGGAAACTCCGGACAATCCGCACAGCTTAAGAGCTGCTTTTCCCGGACGCATTTGCGCACCGGGCAATCGGGGTAACCGCCCCCGCCCTGGCAACCCCTGCAGGGGATATCAGCCAGAAGGTTCAGACCCTCCCAGAATTTCCCGAAAATCTGGTGCAGCTCCGGGACGTCAAAGTAGCCCAGGTCGTAGCCCTCCTCTTTAAGCATCTCCCGAAGCTTTGAAGCCTCCTGGGGTATCCGGCGCCTTGAGGCGCACAGGCCGCAATAAAGAGTGCAGCAGGCGACTTCTTCCTTCATTGTTTTCATCCTCCTTTAGCTATTCGTAAGGCAGGGTGATTTTCGCTATCAGGGAGTAGGCCAGGCCGTCCTCCACTGCGACTATCACCCGCTCGTGGGCTCCCAGGAGAGGTGCGATTAAGGAATAAAGGGCTGGTGAAAGCTGGAACCCGTTTTCCATTCCATTTAGCTCGCTCAAATTAGGGATTCCCTTTTTGAATTCCTCAGGGAGCTCCACCAGTCTTCCTTTTTGGTCCTCGCTCAACCCCTCTGGAGGGCCCAAAAGCCCCACAAAAAGCGTGCTTTTTTCCGGAATATACTCCTGCGTTTCCCCCAGATCGGAGCGCTTGAGGCAGGTGTATAGGTACCTGAATTCCCCCGGGGCTCCCCAGGCATATTCTGCAACTCTCTTCTGACCCTTTACAAGGTTTAACTCAATGTAGGTTGATGAGGCGTCGTAAACCTGCTGGGCCGGCTCGTATAGGTCCCTCATCTGGAAGAAACCATAGGAAGCAAAGAGAATTATCTGGTCCAGTGCCCTGGCATAGGATATCCTGCCCGTGCGCACGAAGCCCTCTCGCAGGGCGATGAAGGTTCCGTCCCCGTAAAGGTGGAAGGCGGGAACGTGCTGGCGGATGACCTCAACGGGCACGAGCCCCCCACCAGAATCGGCCTTGATGATCACCCTGTCCCCGCGCTTTTCAAAAGAGTAAACGAGCCTGGCGAGAAGCAGGGCAGTCTGTCCCCTGGTTGCCGGAAGCCCCGGCCCCCAGAGATCCTGAATGATGTGTCTGTCGCTCCTGTCCAGAAATCCCTCCTCGAGAGCTGTTTCCACGTAGGGGTATGCCCAGTGCTCCGCTGTCAGATCAGGGAACGAAGGAACTGAAGGTGAGACAATCTTCCAGCCCGCATTTCTGGCAATTACCGTGATTATATGCTCCCTGGTGAGCATTTCCTCAGGGCGAAAAGTGCCGTCAGGGTATCCCTTGAAAAGACCGGCCTTTGACGCAGTCTCAATGTAGGCGTAACCCCAGTGATCCTTAGGGACATCGGGAAAAGTGGGAACAGAGGAGGGGATAGGGGAAAGCTTCAGGGCCAGGACCATCATTTTGGCGAACTCCGCTCTGGTCAAAAGGCCGTCCGGGCGGAAAGTGCCATCAGGATAACCGTTCAGAACGCCTTCCAGGAAGAGAGCGAGAATGGGGGATTTAGCCCAGTGCCCCTGAATGTCTATGAAGGGCTTCGACCCGGAACTTGAAAGCGGCTTCAGCTGAAGGAATGCTTCAGGAGCGCTTGTCCAGTAGCTGAGGTTTCTCTCAATTTCCAGGATTCTCTGCGCCCTGAGGCTCTGGGGAGGCTCCTTTTCGATTTTCAGGGAGTCGGGCCTGAAGCGGAAGCGCCAGGGATAGTTGTCAGTTTCTTCCACTTTTCCTCCAATCCAGGTCATTTGAGCATCCTCGGTTTTAGACGCCAGCGCCAGGATCTCCTCGTTGAAAGTGGAAATGGTGATCACATCACCGGACCCGTCCTCAAAGAATAGATCGCGCCACCCTGCTCCCGCCTTTATAAGAACCTGAGCGCTGGCTTCAAGGTGAAAGCTGAGAGAGGTCAGAAAGGCCCGGACTTGATAGGTTCCCGGTAAAGCGTTCTCAGGAACGCTCCATGATTCCCTGTAGGATTTTTTCTCGCCAGGAGCGAGGGTGAAAGAGGTTATAACCGTGAGGAAGTATTTGCCCTTTGACCACCTCCAGAAGTAGGAGTCCGGACCTGTGACCTCCAGGTCATATTGCTGAGAGGAACTGAACTTGAGCTCGATTGGCTCCGTGCCCCTGTTCTCAATGTCCATTATGAAAGTCACCGCCTCGCCGGAGAAATATTCCGAGCGCTCAGGACTGACTGTGAAGCTCAAGCTCCCTGGAAGCTCAGCGCCCGCTGCCTGAGGGGGAAGCGCGGATATTATCAGCATAAAGCAGAGTATCCCTGCCCAGATTTTCATTTATTTACCTCCTTTGCCCAATTAGACGCCAAAAGAGCCATGGGAGTTCCTTTTTACTTACCTCCCCTTAGATGGTATCCTTTCATAAAAACGGAATTTAGACAATAAAATGGAGAAAGATCAGGGAATAAAAGTCGTGGCGGTCAATCGCCGCGCCTCTCATCAATACGAGATCCTCGAGAAGTTCGAAGCTGGCCTGGCCCTTTTGGGCTCCGAGGTAAAATCAATCAGGGAGGGCAGGGTGAACTTCCTCGATTCCTTCGTACGCGTGGAAAACGGGGAGGCTTTCGTCCATAACCTGCACATCGGAGGCTACAAGCCGGCAGCCATTTTCGGACATGAACCCACGAGAAGGCGCAAGCTCCTCCTGCACAGGTGGGAGATCAGGCGCCTCTTAGGAAAGACTCAGGAAAAGGGCCTGACCGTCATTCCTTTGCGCCTGTACTTCAAAGACCATCTGGCCAAGCTGGAGATCGCCGTTGCCAGGGGCAAAAAGGAATATGACAAAAGAGAGGCCATCCGGAGGAAGGAAGAAAGGCGGGCTATCTCCGAGGCTATGAAGGCCAAGTTGAGACGGCCAAAATAGCTCTCACTTTTTCAGCTTTTTCTCGAGGAACTCATTGTAATTCTTCTCTTCCCTGTTGCGCTGGCGCCTTAAAGCGAGCACTCTTCTTTTGTTTATCTGCCCCATGATAATGAAATAAATGGCGATTAAGAGAAGAATTCCCCCCAATCCTATGCCGCCCCACATCAGGTAAGTGCCAGGGTCGCGCAGAGATTTCCAGGTCCGTTCACTCCGGGAGATATCTCCCTCAATGCGCTTTAACCACAAGGAGGCGTTTTCGGTGTCAAAGTTGTCAAAATAATAGTTAAGAATTCCGTAATCGTGGAGGATTTCTGTAAAATTGGGGAAGTCCATCCAGAGGAAGAACTGCGACCCCGCCCTGTTGATGAATTCGGCCACCACTGCGTAAGACCTTGAATCCATTGCTGGCGGAGAAAGTGCCAAGAGGTAGGCCTTCCATTCCTGCGTGAGCTTATCGATGTCTTTGCCGTATATTTGCTGAATGGTCTTAGGGATGAGGTAGCTTTGTCCCTTCAAGAGCATGTAATCCTTTATCCCCGCTAAAAGAAGGAGGAGCTTTTCCTGCCCATATTTTTCCCAGAGGAAGGACAGAAACGAAGAAAAGGTGCAGGTGGCATAGATGGAATAGGGTCTGTACATCATCTCATAGGGCGTGTAGAATTGGTTTTCTTTAAGCAGAAGGAGGGTGGATGTATGGGGATCAATTCCTCTGAACCTGTCCCAGAGAAGTTTAATCAACCCGTTCTGGAGGAAAGAAGCGCTCTCCCCTAAAGAGAGTTTGATGAGCAGGGCAATATCCTCGCTTCTCTGGAAAATTCCTTCCTCATAAACATTGTAGACAAAATCCTCTTTTAATTGAGCGCTTTGCTCATAGGCTTGTTCCCAGGAAGAATAAATGAAACAGTTGATTTTTCCTGGATCTTTTGCCTGGGGGAAGAATCCCTTCAGGAACTGGAAGAAGGATTCTCTCTCTTCTGCCAGGGCGCTCACCCTGTCTTTCAAGGAAGGGTCATCGAAGTAGAAACGAAAATGCGCGCTTTCATAAGCGGGCTCCTGTGCAAAGGTGAAGCAAGGGAATAAGCTCGAGACAAAAATGATTAACAATGCCCAGGCTATTTTTCTAATTTTGTTCATTTTCGCCTAAGTACCCTCTTTTCCAATGATTAGAGCGAGAATTGATGTTTTTCGTTCATGCGGGAAAGGGAAATTTTGCAAAAGGTTTTTTGTTTGAATATGTGGTAAAATTACGCAAAAGGGGGCGCAAGGTTTCGACAGAGGCTGAAGGCAAAGGTGGCGAGTAGAGGGGGTCGCGGACCTCTTAAATCCCTGCGGCGCACAATAAGTGCCAACAACTACCAAGTAGCTTACGCTTAAGCGTTAGCCGTCCTTTCCGGCTCTCACCCTGCGGGGCGGAAAGGGCGTCAAACAGCAGGGCCTCTCTGGTGAGCCCGGCCTGAGGGCAGCCAGGAGAAGCAAACTCGGGCTGGTTCCCGGAAATCCTGCCTGTGGGAGGGCCGGGAGCGAGAGAAAACACAGGCTACGCTCGTAGAGGCCTTTGGGGTAAGCCTTTTGGACGCGGGTTCGACTCCCGCCGCCTCCACCAAAAATAGGGACAGTCCCTATTTTTTAAAAACTTACAACCCCAGATAGTGCTTCCTTATGTGCTCGTTTTCCGCCAGCTCTTTCCCTGAACCCTCGAGGACGATCTGGCCGTTTTCTAAGACGTAAGCTCTGTCCGCGAGGTCCAGGGCGTAGGTGGTGTTCTGCTCCACAAGGAGCAGGGTTAATCCTAGCTCCCTCAATTTCTGGAGTTCCTCGTAAATAGCTTCTACCAGTTTCGGAGCAAGGCCCAGGGAGGGCTCATCAAGCATAAGGAAGGTGGGATCCATAGTAAGCCCTCTCCCGATGGCAAGCATTTGCTTCTCTCCACCGCTTAGCGTCCTTGCGAGCTGATTCTTCCTCTCTCTCAGGACGGGGAAAACCTGATACACCTTTTCCAGGACACCGGTTTTGAGGGCAGAGCGATTTACATAAGCACCCATCAGGAGATTTTCCCAGACGCTCATGTTGGGGAAAAGCCGCCCCCCTTCCGGGACATGAGCAATTCCTTCTTTGGCAATAGTATGTGGGGGCATGCCATCGATCCTGTTTCCCCTGAAAAGGACCTCGCCAGACTGAGGCCTGACGATTCCGGAAATCGTTTTCAAGAGCGTGCTTTTGCCTGCACCGTTGGGCCCAATTACAGCTACTACTTCGCCCTTCAGCACCTGAATGGAAACTTTCTGAAGGACCGTCGCCTTGCCGTAGCCAGATATGAGTTCTTTAACGCTTAAAACTTCTTCGTTCATCGCAATGCCCTTTTCCCAAGATAAGCTTCGATTACCCTTGCGTTCTGGCTGATCTCCTGGGGAACACCGGAAGCGATTAACTCCCCTGCGTCCAGGACGAAAATCTTTTCGCACAGCCCCATAACCATCTGCATCACATGCTCGACGACAAAAAGGGTTACCCCTTTTCTCTGGTTCATCTCTCTTAAAATGTCCATCAGGGCTCCCAGATCCGAAGGGTTTAAGCCTGCCCCGGCTTCATCAAGGAGGAGCAGTTCTGGCTCTGTTGCCAGAGCTCTGGCCAGCTCCACCCGCCTCAAGGCTGCCAGGCCGAGATCAGCGCACTTTCTCCAACGCAATTTTCCAAGGTCACAGAACTCTATCACTTGGTCCACAATCCGAATGGTCTCCTTATTCGTGTGACGGTTGTACGCGCCCACGCGGATCGCATCCTCCACGCTCATGCTGGCAAAAGCTTTTGTCACTTGAAAAGTTCGAGACATGCCCATTTTGCAGATAATGTGCGGGTAGGCTCCCGTGACGTCCTTCCCCTTGAAAAGGACTCTTCCCCGCTCGGGAGGAAGGAGGCCGGAAATAACGTTAAAGAGCGTGGTTTTGCCTGCACCGTTAGGCCCAATCAAGCCAACAATTTCTCCTCCGTGCACTTTTAGGGAGACGTTGTTCACGGCAATCAGGTTTCCGAATTTCTTGGTGATATTTTCTACTTGAAGAATAGAATTATTCTGCATGGTTTTTTCTCACCCATCGAGAAAAGAGTTTGTTAAACCCATCCTGAAGCAAAGTGGTGATCCCTCGGGGACGGAAAAGCACGATGAGGATTAACACGGTGGAGTAAATCACGAGGTAGAGGCTTTCCAGTTGGCCTCCCAGGTTCGCGCGCAGGAGCTCGCGAATGCTCACGAGCAGAATTGCCCCGATGAGAGGTCCGTATGTGATGCCCATTCCCCCCACGATCCCGAGGATGGCTACCTCCGTGCTCAGTGGGCTGCTGAAGAAATTGGGATGTATAAAACCGTAAAGACAGGCATACACTCCTCCAGTAACGCCTACAATGAAAGCGTAAATCATCAGGGCTTTAAGTTTAGAGGACCGAACGCCAACCCCCAGAACTGCTGCGGCATCCTCGTCGTCACCCAGGGCAATCAGATAATAGCCAAGCTTGGAACGGCTGATCCAAAAATTGATGAATAAGGCAGCAAGGAGCAGGGTCAGCATGATGTAGTAATAGGGGATGTAGGAGCCGAAGCGCATATACAGGGGGGAGCCATAGCTGGGAAGATAACGCTCCACAGGGCCGCCCACCTTTTCCCACATGATGAAAGCAATGCGGAGGACCTCAACCAGGGCAGCTGAGGAAAGAGCATACCAGACCTCCTTGACCTTGAAACGGAAGAGGGGAAGCCCCACCAGTACGGCGAAGAGAACCGCCACCAGGCCCCCTATAAATATGCCGATCCAGGGAGTGAGGTTAAAGCGGATGAGCAACGTTCCGGTGGTGAATGCTCCCAGGCCAAGGTAAGCCCCGGCCGCAAGGTCAAGCTGCCCTCCCATCCCTCCAATGATGTTCCAGGCTGTGGCCAAAACACCATAAAGGAGGATCGTGGTCAGAAGAATCAGGTTGTACGGATTGGAGCGGAAGAAAATGGGAAGCACGAGTGCCAGCAAAACCAAAAGGCAGAGTAAGGCAAAGCGGAATTTTTTCATCATTTCCTCCCGAACACTCCCCTGGGGCGAAGCCAGAGGACAAGGATGAAGATCATGTAAACCACCAGCATCCTGGCCCGGGGGTCCCAGAAGCCCATGGCAAGAGCCTCAGCGCACCCTACTATGATCCCGGAAATAAGCAGGCCGGAGATGGAGCCGAGACCGGTCAGTGCGAGGACGCACCAGCTCAAAAGACCAAAGCGAAGCCCCATCGTGGGGTCAACCTGCTGGAAGGTCATGAGCATTCCTCCGGCGATGGCGGTAAGAGCTGAACCAAGGCCGAAGGCAAGCGCGTATGTTCCCTTGTAATTCACCCCCATGAGCGAGGAGGCATCGAAATCATCAGAGACAGCCCTAATTGCCCTGCCGGCCCAGGTTTTGCTCAGGAAGATAGCTACAACTACTATCACCAGGATGCTGACGAGGGCTGAAATCAAACGGGACGTCATTATGGTCACGGAACCAATCTGGAAATTTCCTGAAATTAAAGAGTAGGGGAGGGATCTTGGCTGGGCTTTCCAGGCAAGCTGAGCAATAGCTCTCAAGAATGTCATGAGGCCAACAGTTACAGCAATCTGGGTCACATATTTTTGGCGGAGCGTGCGGTCTATCAGAGAATAGTAGAAGGCAATTCCTACTATGAAGAGCAGGGGAAAAGTTATCAAAGGGGTAAGGGAAGCGTCAAACCCTAAGTATGACCCCATCCAGAACGCAATGTACATGGAAAGCATCACCAGATCGCCGTGAGCAAAGTTTACAACGTTCATCACGCCGAAAATCAGGGAGAGCCCCAGGGTAATCAGAGCATAGATGCACCCCATTAAGGCCCCATTGGCGAGCAATTGAATGAGCGCGTCCATAAATCTCCTTCTGTTTCCCTTGAGTTAAATTTTTACTACTCGGGGGCGCTCATTCCCCTTATAAAGGCGCGCCCCCGAGAGTCAAGCCCTCTTCACTTCCCGAAGGAAGCAAGGGCCAAAGGACTAATAGCTAGCGTCAGGCCTGGGGTAAGTCGGCTGCGCCTCAGCGGCATCGAAAGGCCAAACTACTTTTGGCTCGCCATTTTGCACCTGCATGACCACTGCCCGGGCATAAGGATTGTCTCCAACCGGATTGAAGGAAATGTGGTTGCTGGGGTAGGTATCCACTGCCGGTCCGGATGTGAGGTCCAACTTCAAGAAAGCTTGGCGGAGATTGTCAGGGTTTAAGGGGTCATCCGCGAACGTTTGGCCGGATAGCTCCAGGGCCTCTTTTAAGACCCACATAGCGTAATAGTTCATTCCCGCAGCCTCGGTGGGGATGTGACCGACCTTCGCTTTAAAGTCCTCCACGAACTTCTTGTTCTGGGGGGTGTCCTTAGCAGGGTTGTAGCTGTAAGTGTTGGCATAATAATTGGCGGTGTCGCCCAGAGCTTTGATTGATTCGGGGTCCGTGTAGCCGCAAGCTCCCATTCCTACGATAAATTTGGGTATCTGATTGAACTCCCGGAAGGTCTTGGCGAAAAGGATAGCATCCATGAAATAAGGGCAGTGGACGACAAAATCGGGCTTAGCTGCCGAAATTTCAGATATGATGGAGGAGACATCAGCAATGTCATACGGATACTCTTTCTGGTAGACAACGGTTAGATGGTTGTCTAAGGCGGCTTGCAAGGCGCCAACAGCATTACTGCGGCCAAAAGAGGAATCCTCATTTAAAATGGCCACCTTTTGCACTGGTTGTCCCAGCTTGGTAGCAGTCTGAACTACGAACTCCACGGCAGTAACTCCATGCTGGCTGGCCTTGGGGGCTGGTCGGAAGAGGTATTGGCGTCCCATTTCCGTCACGCTATCGACAAGAGCATCCGCCACAAGAATTACTCTTTCGCGCTCGGTAACCTCGGAAGCGGCCACGGTCATTCTGGAGATGTAAAGACCCAAAATGGCCACGGGATGATGTTTACTGATGATGCTTTCGGCTCCAAGCTTGGCGCTATCGGCTGATTCTCCGGCATCCTCGGTTACAAGTTCCAGGGGGATACCACCCAGGGACTTTATGCCTCCGGATTCGTTGATGTGCTTTACGGCGATTTCCATGCCAATTTTCGCTTCCGTGCCAAAAATAGCGTGGGCGCCAGTTAATGGTTCCAGACACCCTACAATGATTTTGTCAGGGAGCTGCTTACCGGTGGGGGTTGCGCTCGGCGTGGTGGTCTGAGTTGGCTGAGGAGCAGCGCAACTGGTTAAAACAAGAAGCAGGATAGTCCCGAAAACGACAAACTTTCCAATTCCTATCTTCTTCATCTTTACCTCCTTGCCAGATTAAAATCCCAATCTTTCAATCTCCGCTCCCCCAGAATGAGCGGCTAAGCTGGACAACCCTTCTCCTCTTTTTTTCACCTCCTTTGTTTACATCACAGTTCAGTACCATGTTTTGCGGTTTTTAATTATAGTTTTATTTTTCCTTAATATAATGAATTTCAAGAAAAGTAAAGATTTAAGTGCAAAGATTTTTTAATAATTTTTATTTTTGCAAGAATGTTTGGTAATGGTGCTTTTTGATTCCGGCTCGATTCCATTTTGGTATCCTACCAGAGTGTTTTTATTCTTTTCAAGGCACCTAATCTGAGCCATACCCCAGCGCCTCTTTCTGGAAAGCTTTGTTTTGAAAAATAGGGACAGTCCCTATTTTTTAGGAGCGGCAGGGCCTCTTTATAGTAAAATGTGATGAGGAGCGCACACTTAAGAAAGCAAGGAGTAAGAAATGATAGGAGAACTGCCTGAAGAGATACTGGAGGCCCTGCTTGAGACCATCCCTATCGAATTTTCCGTTGTAGATGGCCAGGACCGTGTCCTGGCCTGGAACAAGCACGAGACCAGGATCTTCAAAAGGCCGGTGGGGGTGATCGGAAAATCTGTACAAAAATGCCACCCGGAAAAGAGCCTGGTCAAGGTAGAGCAAATTTTGAAGGAGATGAAGGAAGGAAAGAGGGAGAGCGCCACCTTCTGGATCGACCTCCCTCTGGGGCCTAATGGCGAGCTGCACAAAGTCCTGATCCAGTACTTCGCTTTGAGGGATAAAGAAGGGAAATACTTAGGGTGCCTGGAGGCCTCTCAGGACATCACTTTCCATCGGGAGTTACGGAGGGAAAAGAGGCTGCTCGCAGAGGAGTGAAGCGGTAATTTTAAAAACCGGGAGGGAAATTATGCCCAACGAGGTAATCTACTCAGAGGGAAACTTTCAGGTGGTGCTCGGAGATATCACCGAGGAAGAAACCGAGGCCATCGTAAACGCCGCTAACCCCACTCTTTTAGGAGGTGGGGGAGTGGACGGAGCCATTCACCGCAAGGCGGGGCCGGAGCTCAAGGAGGAGTGCCGCACGCTTGGCGGTTGTCAGACCGGGGATGCTAAAATCACCAAGGGCTATAAACTTAAAACCAGATACGTAATCCACACCGTGGGCCCAGTTTGGAGAGATGGAAATTCCCATGAGGACGAGCTCCTTGCTTCCTGCTACAGGAAGAGCCTTTCTCTGGCGAAAGAAAAGGGAATAAAGAGCGTCTCTTTTCCCGCCATCTCCACCGGAGCCTACGGCTTTCCCAAAAAGCGGGCAGCGGAAATGGCCGTAAGGGAGGTCAGAGAATTCCTCAAGGAGAATGAGATCCTGGTGCGCTTCGTGTGCTTCGATAAAGAGACTGCCGGTTACTACCTCGAAGTCCTCAAAAGAGGGGAGCAAGTTTAGATGAACATCCTTCAAAAACTCAATCCCAAGACTTTAAAGGCCATCCTGGATCGCGTGGCTGACGGCGTTTACCTGGTTTCCCCGGAGCGCACCATCCTCTTCTGGAGCAGGAGGAGCGGAAGAAATCACGGGTTTTAAGGCTGAGGATATGGTGGGGCACCACTGCCACGAATTGGGGCTCAAGCACATTGACGATGACGGCAACAACCTTTGCGAGACCGCCTGCCCCCTCGCTGAAGCCATTGAAAGAGAAGGGCTCGTGGAAAAAGAGATCTGGGCACACACATTGGAAGGTAGCTTAAAGCACATCATCATTCGCTCCAATCCCACCTACGGCGAAAGGGGAGAGATAATCGAGGCTACGGAGACCTTCACCGAGATTACCGTTTACGACGAGCTGCGGGCCGAGCTTAAAGCTGCCGAGTCCCTGGCCATCCTGGATCAGCTCACCCATCTCCCCAACAGACGCCTCCTGGATGAGATTTTCCCCCACCTCAGAGGGATGACTGAAAGAGGAGAGGCCCGGATCTTCCTCGTCTTTTTGGATTTAAACCACTTCAAGGAGATTAACGACCGCTTCGGACATCTGGAAGGGGACCGCCTTTTGAAATCCGTGGGGCTCGTCCTGGAAAAAGAGATCCGCGCGGGGGACTGGGTCTTTTCTCACCACGCTCTGCGCTACGGCGGGGACGAATTTCTCCTGATCTTTATTTTGCCTAAGAGCTTCCCTGCGGGTTCCGGGAAAGCAATTTTAGAGAGGTTGTCCCGCCTGATCTCTCAGATCCGCACCCCATCGGGCCCTCTGGAAGCGGCGATTGGCGGAACATTTCTTAAGGAAGGGGAAGAACTGCAAGAGGCTCTCCAAAGGATGGACGAACTGATGTACCAGAGCAAAAAAGAGGGCAAAATCAGGCTGGATTCTAGGAATGAAGTTCTGAACTCCTTTAAGCATCCATGAGGGAAAGCGGCGTTTTTCCATCCAGGGCGGAGGACTGGAAAACTGTTGCCTCGGTGCTCTACAGGGCTTTCTCCGAGGACGAAAACCTGCGCACGCTCAAGCGCTTCAGAGTGGAGGAATTCCCGGATTTTTTCCGCCTCTCCTGCGAGTTCTTCATGGAGAGTGGAAACCTTCTCTCCTGGATTTACTGGGATGAGGGGGAGCCTGCTGGTGCTCTCCTTGCCATTCCTTATAACTGGAGCGCCCCGGTCTCCTTTCTCTGGCGCTTTTTTCTTAAATTCTGGAAAAAGATCGGGTGGCGTTCCTTTTCTTCAGTGTTCACCATCATTAAATCCTCCTGGCTTTCCCGCCCCCGCAAACCCTGCCTGCGCATACTTTTCCTGGGTGTAGTTTCAGGGGCCCGCTGCAAGGGCATTGGAAAAGAGCTCCTCAAGGAGGCCGAAAGAGCTTCTGTTTTCCCAAGCCTCCAGCTTGAGGTGGAAAAGGAAAATCTCCCGGCAGTATCCCTTTACCTGAAAGAGGGCTTTAAAAAGCAAAGGGAATTTCGCCTGGGGAAGGTCACTTTCCTTGTGATGGTAAAGGAGCTATCTCAGAAAGAGGAACCAGACCAGGGCGAAAATCGGGACCAGTACGGGGACTGAATACCTGATGATGTAGCCCAGGAAAGAGGGGGTTTTCACCCCCGCCCTGCCCGATACGCTTTTCACCATGAAATTGGGGCCATTCCCGATATAGGTCATGGCTCCAAAAAAAACCGCTCCCAGGGAGACGCCTATTATGTCCCGTGGCGTTTGAAGCAAAAGGCCGTGAATGTCCAGTCCTGTGGCTCCCAGGGCTGTGGAAAGAAAGGTCAAATAGGTGGGGGCGTTATCTAAAAAAGCGGATAAAGAACCCGCGAGCCAGAAGAACTGCCCGGGGGAACTGAGCCCGAAGCTCTGAGCGTGGGATTCCAGATACTGCAGAGCAGGGATCATAGTGGCGAAGATTCCCAAAAAGAGGATAGCCACCTCCTTTATCGGCCCGAAGGTAAAATCGTGGTCCTGATGGATGGAATGCGGTGTCAGGAAATAAGAGGCCACCGCGGCTCCGATCATGATCAGCTCCCGCCATGGGGTAGGGAGAAATACCGCGAGAATTATCAAGGCCAAAAACAGAAAGTTCCTTTTTCCCAGCAGGGTCACACCAGGTTTCCCGGCAAAAGCAGGCTCGTCCAGGCCCTTTCGATTGCGGAAATCGAAAAAGAGGAAAGCCGCCAGGACTAAAGCTATGGTGAAGAGCCAGATGAACCAGACGTGCTCAATCAGCCAGAAGAAGGGGATCCCCTTGAGATAGCCCAGAAAGAGGGGAGGGTCCCCGATAGGGGTTAATGCGCCCCCGATATTGGAGACCAGGAAGATGAAAAAAGCCACCAAATATGGTTTCAGCCTGGTCTTGTTTAATCTCAGAAAAGGGCGGATCAAGAGCATGGAGGCCCCGGTCGTGCCGATGAAATTAGAAATTACGGCCCCCACAAAAAGCACGAGGGTGTTCAGCCAGGGGGTGGCTACTCCCTCGATGCGAATGAGGATTCCTCCGGTGACCACAAAAAGCGAACCGATTAAGGAGATAAAAGAGAAGTACTCTAAAGCGGTATGCCAGACTCTCTCATAGTCCTTGAAAAGAATCAGGTAGAAAATCAGGGCGAAAGCCCCTAAGGCGAGGGAGACATAGGAGTAATTCTTCTCCCACCAGTGATGAGAGATCAGGGGGATAATTGCTATGGAAAGAAGCATCAGCACGAAAGGCGCTGAAGCCCAGATGGGTATCTCCATTTTCTTTCAGGGCCGCTTCCAGCTCATATACCTGAATATTAGCACGGACTGAGGCCGGATTCTCAAAAAAGGGACCAAGAAATCGCCAGGAGAGTTCTGAAATCGCCATTGAGGGACCGCTTGACAATGGCTACTACCTGAGACTTGGCCTCAACTTTTCCTATGTCATGCGCATAAAAAGAGAAATGACGCTTGGGGGGCACTGCTTGAGAGTTTAGTCCGATCCCGTTTGATTACTGATCTAAAAAGGCCTCTTTGAAAAAGCGCCGATGAGCGATTCTTAGCTCAAACCATCACTCTATGGGGAAGGAAAGCTTCCGCGGAAAAAGGAAACTCCCCCGGCCCATTGACGAAATGCTTGTTTTAATCGGCGGGATTCATCCTGAAAGGCAACACCTGCCGCAAAAGGGGCTCTCCTCCCAGCCACTCTATCGCGGTAATTCCCAGGGATTGGGAATCCTCGAGATTTTTATAATCTGTTCGTCGTTTAAAGTGTTTCTGGTGTCGGGGAGAGCGTTCATATAGCAGTAAATGCAGTTCTGGTAGCAAAAGTCACCCACTTCAAGCTGAAGGGCGTAAATCCTGTTTTCCTGGTAAGCCCGCTCAAGCTCACCGTAATCTATGAGGGCTTCTGCCTCAGTCATCCTTTGGTCCTATTATATTTTTGTTGCTCTTGCTTTTGAATAAGGGTCCGCGCCTTTCCGTCTGAAGAATAAGTGTGCTAATATCAAAAATCAAAAGGAAGGAGCGCGCCTTCTGGCAAAAAGGGCTTTATATATAGGATTTCTGCTTTTATTTTTTCTTTCGGCCTTGCCCCCTCATTCCTCTTCTTTAGGGGAAGAGAGGGCCTTTGTTTCCGGAGAAATCGCCAATCTGCGCACCGGTCCCGGAACGGAATATGATTTAATCTACACCTTAGAGTACGGGACCGAACTGGTGATAGACGATCAGGCAGAAGATACTGAGGCCAGGCTCTGGTACCATGTCTATGCGCCCTCTTTGGAGCTTTCCGGTTGGATCGCCTCCTGGCTTGTGACCGTGGAAGAGGTCCCCTCGGGCCGGCCTTCAGGCAACACCGCTATCGTCAACAGCTTCTCCAATTTGCGCTCCGGCCCCTCTGCCGATTATGAGCTCATCGGGACCCTGGAAGAAGGAGTACCCGTTAAGGTAGTGGGGTCGGCCTGGACAAATTTAGAGGAGCTCTGGTTTCAGGTGGAGACCCCAGCCGGAGACGCGGGCTGGATATATCAGAACCTCCTTGATCTTTCTCCCGAAGTGACGATTACTTCTACCGAGGCCGTGGGAAAGTTGGTGCGCGTCACCCAGCTTGCCCCTTTCAGGAAAGGCCCTGGCCTGGAGCACGAAGCCATAAGCAACCTTCCTTCAGGTTCAGGAGGAAAAGTAGTGGGCTTGGCCCAGGACTGGCGCAACGATGCCTGGCTTCAGGTAGAGCTTCTCGATGGGCATTTGGGCTGGGTGGTGAAAGCGCAAACCGAGTTTGTCAGTGAGTGGCCTCTGGCTACCGTAGAAGGGCTGGAATGGAAAGTTCAGGACGGCACTCTTTTTTTGGTTTTGCGGGGCAAAGGATACCTCACCGGCACCCCCACGCTCTTAGGGAACCCGGACCGCATCGTTCTCGACCTGCCCTACGCGCAATTTCCTCAGGGAGCGGCGCTTTACTCCATTAAGCAAGGAGATGTTCTCCGGGCCAGGATAATGGCGCTTGAAGGCAACAAGGTCAGGCTGTTCGTGGACTTGAAAAGGCCCCTCGATTACTTCAGGGAGAACGAGTTCCCGGGCCAGCTTACCTTGAAGGTGAAAGTTCAGGCTCCTCACATCGTGGTCCAGGGGGCAGAGCTCCCCCAGGAAGTCGGTTACCTCAAGCAGGGCACCAGCGTCTTTTTGCCCCTTAACCCGCTAAAGAGCTACCTCTATGCTCAAGTGCTGGTAGATCCCAACCTGAACTCTGCCTATTGGAAGTCCGGTAACTGCACCCTTTATTTCTTAAACGGAGATAGCCGGGTGCTTTTGGAGGAGCCCTCGGGAATTTCCCTTTTAAGGATGAGTCAGCCCGCGATAATTGCTAACGGCGAGGTCTTCGTGCCCATGGAGTCCGCCTATGACCTTTTGGGCCTTGTCCCCAGCTGGAATGCTGCGCGGGAGGTCGTTTATCTCGATCCTAAGATTACGGCCGTAATTTCTTCCGAGATCATTGGGCCCGATGGCAAGGTGACCTCCAAAGTCAGGGTGGAGAGCTCAGGACCTCTGATTTTTCAGAAAAAGCTCGATCAAGAAAGCAACCTCCTTTATCTGACTATCCCCAGAGCGTATTTTGCACCCCTGACTGTAACGTCAACCGGGATCCTTGTGGATGTTACCAGGACAGGGACTGGCGAAGCAGGGTCTGTAACCGTTACTTTAAACCTCGGCCGCTCCCAGACCTACAAGGTGGACGTCCCCCAGGACGGTTTCGGCCTGGAGGTGAGCGTGGAGCGCGCCGGAGGAGCAACCCCTAACCCTTCTGGAAGGCGAGTAGTAATAGACCCGGGGCACGGTCGGACCACTCCAGAGGGCTACTACGACGGGGGAGCGATTGGACCTTCAGATACCAAGGAAAGCGCGATTAACCTGGACATAGCCCTAAGACTGCGCTCTCTCCTTGAGGGCGCGGGCATCCAGGTGATAATGACGCGCACCGCGGAAAGGGATCCCTCAACGCCCGATCTTCCCGGGAGGGTGGCCATTGCTGAGGCCAGCGGAGCAGACCTCTGTTTATCCATTCACAACAATTCCACCACAGACCCCGCGATCGGAGGAACAGAGACCTATTACGCTTATTCCAAAAGCCTACCCCTGGCCAAGCTCATACAGGAGGAGCTGGTGAACGCCCTGGGAAGGAAAGATCGCGGCTACCGCATTCCCTCCTGGCGCATGGCCATGGTTCAGGACATCAAATCCACCCCCTCGGTGCTCACGGAGATTATGTTCATCTCCAACCCTGAGGAGGAAAGGCTGCTTCTGGACCCGGCAGTCAGGCAGAAAGCCGCTGAAGCGTTATTCCGTGCAATAATGCGTTACTTGAGCACTTTGTGAAAGGGAGAGCTCTTATGACAAACAATGCCCCGATCGGTATATTCGACTCTGGAGTGGGTGGACTCACGGTTGCCAGGGAAATCATTTCCCTGCTCCCGAAGGAACCCATCATATACGTGGGAGACGACGGCCGCTTTCCCTACGGACCTCGCCCTTCTGAGGAGATCAGAACTTTTGCCTGTCAGATCTCCGACTATCTCCACGCTCAAGGAGTAAAGATGATTGTTGTCGCCTGTAACACCGTTTCCTCGCAGGCCCTGGACCTTCTGGTCTCTTGCTATCCCATCCCCATCCTTGGCGTGATCGAGGACACCGCCTCCTTCACCGCTCCACTGAGCAAAAAAGGGAGAATAGGAGTACTGGCTACTCCCGGCACCGTCCACAGCAACGCTTATCCCAAAGCCTTTTCCAGAATTGACCCACAAATCAAAGTAGTGCAGGTAGCATCTCAGGCGCTCGTTAACTTGATTGAGAACGGTTCTGGCGCAGAATCTGGGATAAAAGAATTCGCTTCCAAGGTGATTTCTCCCTTTAAGGAGACGGGGGTGGATGTCCTGATTTTGGGATGCACGCACTACCCTTACCTGACCAGGCTGATGACCGAGCTCATCAGCGACCAGGCCTTAATTATTGATCCCGCGGTGGCCGTTTCCCTGAGGATAAAAAAGGAACTGGAAGAAAGAGGGATGAAGGCTGAGGGGGAAAAGCCCGAGCGCACCTTTTACACCACCGGAGATCCCTCCCTTTTCCTGAAAGTAGGTCGCCAGATATATTCTGGCTTAAAAGAGGTCAGGGAATTAAAATTGTGAGGGAAGATGAAAAGGCTCGATGGCAGAGATTTTTTACAATTAAGACCGCTGGAGATTAAAACCGGGGTTTCCAGGTTTGCTGAAGGGTCGGCGACCGTAATTCTGGGAAGCACTGTAGTCTTTATAACTGCAACAGTGGACCAAAAGGTGCCCCCCTTCCTCAGAGGAACAGGGCAGGGATGGATCACTGCAGAATATTCCATGCTCCCTCGCTCCACTCAGGAGCGCACATCGCGCGACCAGGGCCGTTCAGGAAGATCCCACGAAATCCAGCGCCTGATCGGGAGGGCGATGAGAGCCTGCGTGGATTTAAGAGAGTTAGGGGAAAGGACAATTATCCTGGACTGCGATGTTATGCAGGCCGACGGTGGGACAAGGACGGCAGCCATCACCGGTGGCTGGGTGGCGCTGGTGGAGGCGTTGCGCTGGCTCAAGAGCATGGGCCTCTTAAGCATCCTTCCCCTGGCCGAGCAAGTGGCCGCGGTGTCCGTGGGAATCGTCCACGACAAGCTCCTCCTCGACCTCACTTTTGAGGAAGACTCCTCCGCCCAGGTGGACCTGAATCTGGCGATGACCGACAAAGGGAAAATTGTCGAAGTCCAGGGCACGGGCGAGGGTAGGTCTTTTACCAGAGAGGAGCTTGAGCAATTGATTGAGATGGGGTGGATGGGAATTCAGGAGATCTTCAAGGTTCAGAAAAACGCCCTCAACCTCAGATGACCATTGTCTGTGCTACAGCCAATCTCCATAAGCTTAAGGAGATTAAATCCATACTTTCTGGCATTTCGCTTTCCATCCTTTCCCTTTACGATTTTCCCCGAATCTTTCTCCCTGCGGAGTGTGGCTCCACCTACGAAGAAAACGCCCTTTACAAGGCTCGCCAGGTCTTTCACTTCACAGGCCTTCCCTCCCTGGCGGATGACACCGGCCTTGAGGTGAAGGCTCTGGGCGGTCGCCCAGGGATTTTCTCCTCCCGCTACGCGGAAAACGACAGGGAAAGGCGAAGGAAGCTCCTGGAGGAGCTCAGGGAAATTCCATGGGAGCAGCGCCGGGCAAAATTTGTGTGCACTGTGGCTTTCGTGAACGGAGAGGGGGAGTATCTCTTTCGGGGTGAGGTACCGGGATTCATCTCCTTCAAGGAGAGGGGAGAGAACGGGTTCGGCTATGACCCCTTGTTTTTCCTCCCGGAAGTCGGGCGTACCTACGGGGAAATGAACGAGCAGGAGAAGAATGCGGTCTCCCACCGCTTTAAGGCCCTTTCGAAGTTTCGAGAATGGCTGGAAAAGCCCTGCGCGGGCTCTTGAACTGGGCTCTCTTTCATTCTATATTTTATGTTTACCGGGGCGTGGCTCAGCTTGGTTAGAGCGCTTGGTTTGGGACCAAGAGGTCGGAGGTTCAAATCCTCTCGCCCCGACCAGTATTGGGGGGTTACGCACGAAGGTCTCCAGGCAGGGTCACCTCCGCTAATTTAAAATGCCCACGCCCAGAGGAATTGGCGATTTGTCAGAGCTGAAGACGAACTTATTCCAGATTCCTCGATAAAGCCTGGTGAGTGTGTCGCGGCGAGCCCATTTACTCTTGAAAATATGAATAAGGGGAATTTTCCTTTTATAGCGGGGATAACAAAATGTACCAGCTGAAATTAAAAAAGCCCGAAGAAGTAGAAAGAAGGATCGTAGAATTCATCAGGGAGCAAGTTTTAAACTTCCAGCGGGAAGGGATCGTGTTAGGGTTAAGCGGGGGAGAGGATGAGCTCAAAAGGGGAATCGCTTACTACCGGGTAAAGCACAGGATGAGGATGGTGCTTTGGTATTACTACGGCGAGTTGAAGAATTATTTAATCCTGAGAAACTGCAATAAAACCGAAAAACTGACCGGATATTTTGTGAAATACGGGACAGCGCCGCGGACATCGAGCCACTCACTTCCTTATATAAAACTCAGATAATGGAGCTGGCGAGCTATTTGGGGGTTCCAGAAAAAATAATCCAGAAGGCTCCCTCTCCCGATTTATTGCCGGGCTTGACTGACGAGTTTGATCTGGGAATGGATTATAAAACGCTCGACCAGATTCTCTATGGATTGGAGGGGGGAGCAGGGGAAGAAGAGATAAAAAGAGAAGTGGTAGTGGGGGATGCGGAGATCGAATATGTGAAGGAGCTGATTGGCTATTCCCAGCACATGCGCAGCCTGCCGCCTTCTCCGAATCTAAGCAGCTTGCTCTAAATTGCGCATGCTGCTGAGCGTTTACTCGCTTTCTGCCAGGTTCAACTTTACGAGGAGCTCCCTGTCATTCAAGAGCTCCTGAGGGGAGGCCTCGGCAACAACTTTCTTATCCTCAGAAAGGAGATACACTCTTGTACAAAGCCTAGAGACCAATCTCAGGTCGTGAGTGGAGAGGAGAATGGTTTTGGAGGAGGGAAGCCTGGAAAGATAGGACGTGAGCTCGGAAGCGCTTCGAGGATCTAAATTATCCGTGGGCTCGTCCAGAAGGAGGATTTCCGGCTCCAGAATTAGAAGCGACGCCAGGATCACCTTTTTCTTTTCCCCTCCGCTCAGCTTGTAAGGATGACGATCCTTCAAGTGTTCGATATGGAAAAAACTCAGAATGGCACTTGCCCGATCTTTCGCTTCCTGACGATCCACCCTCAGCTGCTCCGGACCAAAGAGGATCTCCTGCCAGACAGTGGGGAAGAGGATCTGGGACTCAGGGTTTTGAAAGAGGATGGCTACCCGGCGGCGAAAGCTCTCCCGGAAAGCCTTTTCCTTTAACTTCTCCTCGGAAAGGACTTCCCCCGTATAAAGGACCTTCCCCTCCTGGGGGAAATAGAGACCGGCTAAGATCTTGAGCAGGGTGGATTTTCCCGAGCCGTTGGGACCGACCAACCCCAGGCGCTCGCCCTGGTTCAAAAACAGGGAAACTCCACAGACACCGGGGGTACCATCAGGATAATGAAATGTCATGTCCTTGAGCTCAAAAATCCGCATAACCCCTGGCCAGCATGGCTTCGTGAACCTCCTCCGTTAACTGGAGGGTTTTGATAAAGAGTGTGGAAAAAAGGTGAGCGACCACTTTCCTCCCCTCTTTGCCTTTAAGATTGATGGTCCGGGATTCAGCCCCTTCCCAGGACTCCTTTGCCACCTTGAAAAGAAGCACGATGAATCGCGTGCTCAACTCCAAAAGGGTGAGGATCAGGGAAGGGACTTTTAATTTCCTGAGGGCAAGAAGGACACCGTGCCATCCCAGGGAAAGGACAGGGAGGAGAGCGCAGGAGATAATCAAGGAGGAGCGAGAAGCGAGGAGGAGTACCTGCCAAATATCCTCACCCCAGAAAAGCGAGGGGAGAAACAGGAGGAAAGTGAAGAGCCCCAGGACTCCGGCCCGGGTAAGGAGTTTTTTCCACGGTACCCTTAATTGCAAAGAGAGTGACAAAACGACAGCAAGGGATGCCGCCAGGAAGGTCCAGCTATTTGCGAAACTGATAGCAAAAGCCAGGGCCAGAGAGAGCGGGACCTGCCAGGGAAAGCCGGCCCTGGCCTCAATGGAGCCCTGCCTGGTCAAAGCCAGTTCCCCTGAAGAAAGCGCCTGGCGGGTTTTCTTGATGAAGTTAGTGCTCACGCCGCGTGAGCACCTTTCCCAGGAGGAAGACCAGACCTCCTGTCAGAATGACCCCTAAAATCGCGCTCAGAATGTAGGCCAGGTAAGGATTCATACTCCCTGCGCTGTAGTCGGGGAGCGGCGCTTGATACGTGCTGGCGAGCTTTTCCATTCCCTGAGGGACGTATCCGATCTCCTGAGATAGGTCCTCCGGGCTCAACTCTCCCCAGGCATCCCCAGCCTGGAGTTTCTCGGGAAGGTAAATCCCGATAGGCGTCAGGATCGCCAGCACCAGTATTGCGAGGAGAAAGGGTTTGAAATTCTTCATATTTTTCACTCCTTCTTTGCCAGAGCAATTAATGAAGCGTCATATCTTTGAATAAAGAATAGAGCCAGGGCGGTGACCACTGCCTCCACCCAGCCGAAAACAAGCAAGTGCTCCAGGCCCATGGCTGGAATGGACACCGAGAGGGGGTAGGGAGCATAGAGCGCTTTACCCTCCGCAGTATGATAAAGGAGGGGTTGGACCCCCAGAAGGAAAGCCGTGGCCAAAGCGGCCAAATTTAGCGAAATATAGGCGGAGATCCCACCAGCAATAGGGACCCAATAAGAGCGGGAGAAACTCCTTCCGGCAAGGAGGCGGAAGAGGGCCCAGGTGAAAAAGGGGATAATGACTGCCATGGTGAAGCAGTTGGCCCCCAATGCCGTAATTCCTCCATCTCCGAAGACCAGGGCCTGGATTAAAAGAACAAGGCTCGTGGCTAAAGTGGCTGCCCATGGTCCTAAAAGGATGGTTACCAGAGAGGCGCCCACGGCGTGCCCTGTTGTTCCGCCGGGGATGGGGACATTGAACATCATGATGATAAAAATGAATGCTGTTCCGAAAGCCAGAAGAGGAACCATTTTGCTCTTCAAAGTTTTTCTGAGGCGGCTGAGGCTTAAAGCCCAGAATGGAGCGCTGGCCCCATACATCACGAGATAAGTGCTCGGCCCCAGATAACCATCGGGTATGTGCATTCTGCCCTCCAGTATTATTATTTTTAAAAAAATAACACTGTAATAAAGGGGAGTCAAGGGAAAAAGGAAAATTTTTTCAGCTCCTTTAACTTGGACACCAGCTTTAAATTCATTTTGAAAGAGATTATTAAAAAGTCTCCCAGACCACTTGACAAGAGTTGCTTTTTTTTTACGCTTTCCCTGGAGGTAAAAATAGAAATGGACAAGCGGCTTCAAAAAGTGATCTTGGCTGTAATAATAGGCTTAGGGATTTTTTCTTTTGCCGCTCCTTGTTTAGCTTACAAGTATGCAGGAGGAGACGTGTCCACGACTGAATCAAACCAAGTGGGTGGAGCCCAAGCCTACATTGGCACTGGCAGATACCCAGTAGTCTATGGGAGTTCGTTCTCGTGCCCCATGGGCATGGCTTGGTAGGAGTGATAACTATCTCAAATACATGCAGGTAGGATGGCTCAAGTACCCTTCGGCTTTTAAGGCGAATAATGTTCCAAACCCCAATTTGCCTCATTATTTTTTTCAATATTGCTGTGGTGGAAATTGGTATACCACTGTCAACCAAAACAGCCCCGCCGAACTAAGCTCCCATACTTACCAACTCTTCCTCGAGGGGGACTACCAATATGGTACCTGGAAAGTTACTTGGGACGGGAATTTGATCGACTCGCTTCCTACTTCACGACTCAACTGGAAGATTCCTACTTACATAGGCTACATGGGGGAAATCTACGATGACAATGCTCAATGCCCTGGTTCAACTGCTAATAAAGTGCAATTTTCAAATGTTTTCTATTACTCGAGGAGCACTGGGAGTTGGAAACAACCATCCTTGAATACGTGGTGGAGCCAATCTCCTTGCACTTTAGACAACTCCTCCTGGTCGAACTACGGATACTTTCGCATTTGGGATAATAGGTACTGAAGGAGGTGAAAAGGATGAAATTGAAAATCGGGATTATGGGGGCAACTGTTTTTCTTTTGCTGCTTTCCTTCAGTTACACCCCCACTCAAGCCTATCCTCCTCCACTAACTTTGGAGATATTAAAAAATAATTTAGGCTGGCAGGTCAGCGAGCCAACGAGTCCACCTTTGATAGACTCACAGAAGGCTATGGAGATTGCCCAAGAATATAATACTGGAGGAGCCAAGGAGATCCGCCTCCTTTCTGTTTTAATCACGAGGCCCTTAAGTTGGTTTAATCCCCAAGCCTCGGCAGCGGATCCTTCTTTAAAAGACGAGTTAGTTACTAGGCCGGTTTGGATAATCTCCTATGAGGGGTTGAAGATAAGACCTATTGGCGCAGGAGGTCCTCGGGCTCGAGAAGAGGAGATGGCTGCCCTTCCAGATCACTATGAAGGTAACTTAATCATCGACGCCACAACGGGAGAACCATTAGAGTGGTTTACCTTTAGGTGAGAAGAAACAGGCCTTTTTAAAGCTGGCTTGCCTAAATGTCCAACGCTGGGCTTCCCCCAGCGTCCTATGTTGAATATCTTCTTTCATCAATGCTCTGATTCCGTTCTCTTGTGACTCTTGGCAAAGATTCAATTTGGGTTAAGTAGTAAAATCTTTTAGAAGGATTTTTAAGAGCGCTAAGAGAATAGGAGGTGATGACTATGGCTTTTAAGGTAGTTTTTGTTGCTCATGCTCCCGATGCCGAGCCAGAGAGGCACAAGTGCCTGATTGAGACCCCTAAGTATAAACTCTTTGTGCAAGTAGTTCGAAATCAATCCCAAGCAGTGGAAGCCTGCCAAAGACTGGTAAAGGAGGAAGGAATCAGTGCTATTCTCCTTTGTCCGGGGTTTAGCCATAAGGATATTGCGGAGCTGGTAGAGGCTGTAGGGGGAAATGTGGGGATTTTCGTAGCCAGAGGCGACTCTTTGAGCAACAGAGCAGTAGCCCAGGTTATGGAAAAAGAGGGCTGGTTCTCAAAAAAAGGCGAAAAATAAGATAAATAAGAAGAAATCTGGTAAAGAAATTATGAAAACCCCTTTGCCCGAAAGTGGTTGGCCCTCAAAGGGGCTTTGTTCCTTTAAAGAAGATTATTTCCACCAAATAGAAATTTTGAGCAAAAAGGGAATTTTAACCCTTCTTCCTCGTTCCAGAAGTCTGGGAGTGATAGGATTTGATGGCCAAGAGTATCCTCTTTCTCCCCCAGAAGAGTTAGGGAAATTGTATGTTTGCAATAAAAAACTGATCGATTGGAAGATGAAGCAGGGGTTTACTCAGCTTCTTTTGACTCCCATGGCAATGTCTACACCTCAGATTCTCGGTTTTGTCAGGGATGCTATTTGGGAACACGCTCAAGAGGGGAAGATCTTTCGGAGGAAGCAGAGTTTGTCTGATCCTGAGGTATTAGCTCGGGTAAATAAAGAAAAGCCTGTCTGGATTTGGAAAAGGTTACAACAAACTCTGGATACTTCCCAACTTATCTATTTTCCCCGGGCCTATTCTCCTTCGAACCATCAAGGATTGAATAAAGAGGAGGTAATAAGAGATAGAAATTTTTGCGCTTTTCCTGGCTGGAGCGTGGGATTAATTGAACCCTTTCCTAAGGTAGCAGGGAAAAGCAAGGCAAAGGCGATTGGAGGAAGAAAATCCCTGGAGGAATATTGTGCTCCCCGCGATTATCTTCAAACCTTGAACAAACCCGAATATCAAGGAGAGACCGGATGGACGCCAGAAGATTTTCTCATTCACTTTCTGATTTTCCTGGATGTTTTTAACCTGGTAAGTCATGACCGAAATGAGGGAAACGCCCTCTGGCTGCTTGGTGTATATCTGCCTGAGCTATTGCCAAAGGCAGAGCTCGTTCCCGTGGGCTACTGGGATGGTAATACGGGGAAATTGTGCCTGTCTGCACATCGCACAGGGAACAGGATTCAAGGCTGGGTAGGGCGAACTATAGTGAGACTGGGCACTTAAATTTAACCCTTATCGCAAAGCGCCCCAAAAGAGTCGAGGCTCTTATCAGAAACAATCAATCCATGCTGTTTGCTTTCAAAGGATAAAATGCAACCAAGGCTTTTGTTGAAATTTGAAAAGCTTCAAGTATGCCACATTAGAAGGAGGGTCAATCGTTTCCTGGTGGAGGTGGAGAAGGGAGGGGAAATCCTCCTGGCGCACCTGGCAAACTCAGGGAGATTAGAGCAATTTTTGAAACCCCTGACCCTCTGCCTTTGCCTTCCTCAAGAAAGACCCGCAAAAAGCCAGCTAAGGCTTATTGCTTCCGGAGAGGGCGAATACTGGAGCATCCTTGATACGCGAACCCACATGCTATCTTTCGAGAAAGCTCTGGGATCGGAACTTATCCCCTGGTTAAAAGGATGGAAGCTGAAGGGTAGAAACGTCAGGCTAATGGACTCCCTGATCGACTACCTGCTTAAGAAAAGCGATCAGGAACTATTTTTAGAAATCAAAGGAGCAGTTATGCTCAAGGGAGACCTCGCTTTGTATCCCGATGCCCCCTCCCTTCGAGGAAAAAAGCATATCCAGGCGCTTATGGATCATGCGCGAAAGGGTGGAGGAAGCGCCCTTCTTTTTATCTCCTCTTTGCCTAAAGTCAGGGCTTTTTCTCCGAACGAGGAAACAGACCCCAGGATCGCGTTACTTCTCCGCCAGGCTCAAAATGAAGGCGTGATCATCCGGGCTATAAACCTGGTTCTGGATTCCAGGAATTGGGAAGTACTGCTTTTAGACCAAGACCTCCCCGTTTTCCTTGGAAGCTGAGATGGGGTACTGGTTAGAAAAGGAAATTATTTCCTCCCGTTTTCTGTTAAAACTCATAAACTCGCCTGGAAGGAATTTGCTTTGAAAGGAAAAAACTCGAAAGGGATTAAATTCCTGGTTTTTGCCCTGGCCTGTGTCATGCTTCTCGCCTTGCCTCAGGCCGCCTTTGCTCATCAGCCTAATCTGGTCGAGAATGCAAGAATTGAGATTCAGGACCCCGAGATCTCCCGGGCGTTTTATGGAACCCTGGAGGATACGCCGCACAATTATCTGATAAATTCCCCTACCACCTTTAATCTCTATTTGAACCTCCTTGCACCCAGACTGCCCAATGCAGAAAAAGACTTTACCCTTACTATTTCGCAAGTAGTTGGAACTGAGGAGCTTGTCCTGAAAGAGATTAAAACTGCGGATTACCCCTGGAAAGAATACTACGAGGAGTTCGCGGGAGATAATTATTACATGGGCCCAGAATGGGAAGCCAGGGTGGGTCCAGGAATATATTTGATTACCATCTCTTCTTTCAATCCCCATGCCAAATACGTGCTTGCCGTGGGAAAGACGGAGTCCTTCCCGGTCTGGGAGATGTTGCGAACTCTGGGAGTCCTTCCAGCCATTAAAATGAGCTTCTTCGAAGGGTCATTTTTCGACGTCTTCAATGGGATCATTGGGAAATTCCTCCTGGGATTTGTGATCCTGATCCTTGTTATCCTGGGACTCGTTATCTTTCTCATCGTAAGAAACTCGAAGAGGAAAAGGCGGTTTTCCCACCCCTAAGAAGCGCCTTACTTCTCATTGTAAAACTTCTCACGCACGAAAAGCGTGGAATGGATCCCTGCCCGCCGTATTTAAGTCGATGGGCATACCCTGCCTAAAGGACTGAAAAGCAAAAATCAGGCTGTTCCAGTGAAAATTGCGCCTTATTTCCCCAGGATGGTCAATCAGAGAAAAAACAAAAGTTTAGTTTATATCCCCCAGGTAAACCGGACCATTGTATTCATCAAGGCGAGGAAGAATTTCCGCGAGAATTTTGGGATAAATGCGCACTTCGACTAAGCTAGAAAGCGGCACCCATTCTAATCCCACCTGCCTTGAATCCGGCTCCAGCGGGCCTTCCAGATCAGACCGGGGCAGCAACTTTGCTTTGAACATCAACTCTATTTGATGGACCTCCTCCTCTTCCTCGGCGAATTCGTGATGACTGGATACATACTCTCGCACGAGGATGAGATCTCCAATTTCCAATTCCGCTCCTTTTCCCAATTCCTCTTTGCATTCCCGTTGTAATGCCTCATGAGAATTCTCTCCAGCTTCCTGGCCTCCGCCAGGAAGGATGTAATAAGTACCGTGGCCATCCACGTTTTTAATCAGTAAAATGCGCCCGTCCTCAATAATTATGGCTTTTATAGCGTTTCTCAGATAACACATAGTAATATCCTCCAGTTAGGCAATTTTTTATTCTTACTCTCGACCCTCAAAAAGCTTAAGAAACCCGACACAAGCTTTGAGGCCAGAGGCGCTGCCTCTTTATTTGGGCGGTATCTGGTCTTCTGGAAAGCCGGAGTAGAAATAGCGAAAATCGCAAAAATCATGTCCCTCCATAATCATGCGCTCGCGCTCCAATTTAATTTGGGAGTTAAAGCCCTCAATCAGCGGAAAATCCCTCATGCAGGAGAGGATTACTCCCAATTTTTTAAGTCCCAAGGACTCATAAAGTTCGGCATAAAGGCAGCGGTGAACGAGGTAGGCGTACTCCTGATCTGTATTCTTTATCACCTCGATTTCCACGGCACCCCCTTTTCTCCAGGCATCCTGAGCCTTTTTGAAATGCTCCAGGGAATTCCCGCCCATTTTTTCTTTGAGCTCTTCACCCTGGGCTTTTGCGATTTTTTCAATTGTCTTCTGTAGGATATCCAGCACCGCCTCTTCCGGGAATCGTTTACACAGTGCTTCAATTATAGGACCCAGGATGCGCGCTTCAATTTCCCGCCTTAAAAGGACCGGAACCTGGTCTAATGTTAGAGAACCCTCTTCTCCGTAACCCATATTTGCTCCTTATTTAAGAATGAATAACCCAGTATAAATAGGACACAAACGGTTTTCGCGAATTAGCATTAACATCCAGGCACATAACTCCAATCGAAGACCTGATTTTCCTGGGTCTTTTCTGCTAATATATTAAGGCAGGTCTGGGCCCATAGCTCAAGAGGACAGAGCATCGGACTTCTAATCCGATGGTTGGGAGTTCGAAAGGAGTTGGCTTGTAATGCGACCTGCAGGCACCAAAAGGGAGGGTCCTTTTCAAACCTCCGTTGGCTCTCTAATTTCCCTCTTTCTCAGGTACTGCGACTTGAAAGGCCTTTCCCCGCGCACCGTGGATATTTACCGGGAGAAGCTGGGGAAATTCCTTGCCTTCTTGGATGGTAAGGAGCTTAAAGAATTTGACCCCTTTTCCTACATTTCCTGGCTGAAGCCTTCAAACAGTCCGGAGAGCATAAACATTCACCTCCGGCACTTAAAAGTTTTCTTCAGGTGGGCCAAGTCCCAGGGTTTCCTGAAGTCCAATCCCTTAGAAGGCATTCCCTACGTAAAAGCCCCCAGAAAGCTCCTTCCCACCCTGACCCCCACAGCACTTCAGGATCTTTTGAACACCGCTAAGAAATTACAGAGGAACTCGCAGCGAAACCAGGCCATTCTGCTCCTTCTAATTGACGTTGCCCTGAGGCCCGG
>Ga0315280_10002169_pt1 | contig 32150 bp, 37 predicted proteins | sample YL17G06_40_MG_FD_203697 | JGI IMG/M metagenome (GOLD analysis project Ga0315280, IMG submission 203697) | Sediment microbial communities from Yellowstone Lake, YNP, Wyoming, USA - YL17G06_40 | ecosystem: Environmental > Aquatic > Freshwater > Lake > Sediment | place: USA: Wyoming | collected... | reverse complement strand
CCACCCTGGACGCACTTCGCGTCGGCAGGATAGTATATGGAGGAGCCTGACCGCCGTCCGGCTCTGAATGCTCCCAAGGAAGGCCCAAAGATGTTTGATGAAACGCGCTGCGACCGATGTGGCGATTGCTTCGTGCGCTGCCTCTATGTGGAGTACGACAAGGAGCGCGCCGCCCATGAGATCGAGGAGCTTATCGCCGGGCGGGAGGCTCCCATCCTGTCGGCCTGCATCACCTGCTTCGCCTGCAACGAGTACTGTCCGACGGGTGCCCGGCCGTTCGACCTCATCCTGGAGCGCCAGGAGCAGTTCGGCTCCCTGAAGCTCCCTCCGCAGATGATCGCCAGCCAGGAGGCCACCTTCGCTGTCACAACGGAGGTCAAGGTGCCGGAGACCAGAGGGCGGGTCCTGTCTGCCTGCGTCTTCAGCGGCAGCGACCCCGATCTGTTCGAGGGGCGGCTGTTCGAGGGGCTTCCGGTGGTGAAAGGGCGGCATTTCTTCTGCTACATCCTGTTTGACCACCTAGGCGCGCCCTCGGTTGCCGAGCGCCATGCCCAGACGTTCGTGGAGAACTTGGCCGCCGCCGGCGCCGAGGAGGTCATCCTCGCCCACGACGACTGCTACAGCATGCTAGCCGATAGAGCGCCCCAGTTGGGCATCACGGTGCCTTTCCGCCCCGTCCACATTATCGAATATCTGCGCGATTATCTTGACAGCCACCGCCAGGACATCACACCCCTCCACCTTCGGGTGGCCTATCAGCGGCCCTGCGCCTCGCGGCTATCTCCAGCCAAAGAGGCGGCAGTGGATGCAATCTTAGAGCGCATCGGCGTGGAGCGAGTCGAGCGGCAGTACGATCGGGAGAACGCGCTGTGCTGCTCCGGGGCGGTGACAATCCTGAAGCCGGAGGCAGCGCCCGCCCTGCGCGCCCGCAACCTGGACGATGCCCAGGAGGCAGGGGCGGAGGCGATGTGCTATCTGTGCCCCATGTGTCGGCGGACGATGGCCCAGGATGCCCAGGCACGGGGCCTCGGCAATTATCATATTGTCGAGCTCGTCCGCATGGCCCTGGGTGAGCTCGCCGCTCCCATGCGGGGAAAGTGATAGCCCCCTCCCGCGGTTTACCTCGCAGGGCTTCAGCAGGCGAAAGGGGAAACAGTCATGGCTGAGCAATACGACGCCATCGTTATCGGCGCGGGCATCGGCGGGCTGACCGCCGCCGCCTTCCTGGCCAAGGGCGGCCTGCGCCCTGTCGTTCTGGAGCAGCACTTCCTCCCCGGCGGCAACGCCATGACCTTCCGCCGCAAGAAGATGTTCGACTTCGACGTTGGCCTCCACTACATCGGTGATTGCGGCCCGGGAGGCTTCTTCCCGAGCGCGATGGAGCAGCTAGGCATCGCCGACCAGGTGGAGTTTGTCCCCATGGACCAGGACGGCTTCGACACCATCCACTTCCCGGACCTCACGTTCCGGGTGCCGGCTGGCTGGGACCGCTACCGCGAGCGCCTCAAGGCCGCCTTCCCCCAGGAGGCTCAGGCGATCGACCGCTACATCGATTTCATGCGCATGGTGACTGGCTCCCGCCCTCCTGGCGGGCGGGAGCCCCTCAAGGAGGTGCTGAGCAAGCCGTGGAGCCAGGCCACCCTGGGCGAGGTTTTCGATGCGGTGGAGGCCAGCCATCGCCTGCGCCACGTGCTGGCCGCTCAGTGCGCAACCTACGGCGCCCCGCCCAGCAAGGCCTCGGCGGGCATGCACGCCTTCGTCACCGATTCCTATATGCGTGGGGCCTACTTCGTTCGGGGTGGCGCTCAGCCCCTGGTAGAAGGCCTGATGCGGGTCATCGCGGCGGGCGGGGGCCAGGTGCGCCTGCGCTCCAGGGTGAGGCAGATCATCGTGGAGGGCGGGAAGGCGGTGGGGGTGGAGCTGGCAAAAGGCGAGCAGTTCCGGGCACCTACTGTCGTGTCCAACGCCGACGCGAAGCGCACCTTCCTGGAGATGGTGGGCGAGGAGAACCTCAGCCCCGCCCTCGCCCAGCGAATCAAGGACTACCGCATGGCCCTCCCCCTGTTCATCATCTACATGGCTATGAAGGTGGACCCCTCGGAGCTGGGTCTGCCAAGCACGAACATTGGCCTGGTGCCGGCCTACAACATGGAGGAGCAGTTCGCCGCCTGCTACGATGGTCGCCTACCGGAGAGGCCGTCTGTCTTCCTCTCCATCGCCTCCCTCAAGGACCCCGAAAGCGAGAACCTGGCGCCCAAGGGCTACACCAACCTTCAGATCATGACTCTGGCGCCTGCCCAGCCGCAGACCTGGGGCGTCTCTGAGAGCCCGGCGAGCGCCCCGACGAAATCGGGGTACCGCCACACGCCGGACTATGTGGCGACCAAGAAGGACATGGAGCAGCGCATGCTGGCCACAGTGGAGGAGATGATGCCGGGCTTCATCCGCAAGGTGGTCTGGCAGGAATGCGCCACGCCCCTTACCCAGGAGCGCTTCACTCTGTCCAGCGGCGGCACCAGCTACGGGCTCGAGGCCACCCCCGACCAGTTCATGGCCGCGCGTGTCCCCCTTCAGACGGACATCCCCGGCCTGTGGATGGCAGGAGCCAATACCATGTTCGGCCACGGCATCGAGGGCTGCATGATGAGCGGGCGGGCGGCGGCGGGCGCCATCCTCCAGCAAAGCCGCTGACCGCCAGCCAGCCTCCATATGGCGGCTGGCCTCCTATCTGTCTTCGGTGTATACTGGCGGCGGTTGGCATTATGTACTACCTGTCGGCCGCCAGGCGGGAAGGGGGTGCTCATGGCCGATAGTCGTCCCACTAATGAATCGGTGATCAACGATTTCGCCAGCTACGTCTCGCCCTCCAAGGTGGCAGCCTATCGGCAGATGGGAGTCGACGTTGTCCCCGGCCGCCGCGAGGGCGTGCGGGTGTGGGACCTGGACGGCAAGCGCTCGTGGATCGACTGTCGCTCGGCGGGTGGCGTGTTCAACCTGGGCCATCGGCCGCCCCGCATCATAGCCGCTCTGCGCCAGGCCCTTGACCACCTGGACATCGGCGATCACATCCTGATCAGTCAGTATCGGGCGGCCCTGGCCAAACGCCTGGCCGAGCTGACCCCCGGCGACATCACCTACACCGTCTTTGGCGTGGGCGGCGGCGAGGCCGCGGACGTGGCCATCAAGCTGGCGCGCGGCTACAGCGGCAAGGCTGGCATCATCTGCGTTGTCGGTGCCTATCACGGCCACACCGGCCTGGCCCTGGCCGCCACCGACGGCTTCTCCCGTAAGTTTGGCCCGCTCGCCCCCGGCTTCAGGCGCGTTCCCTTCGGCAACATCGAGGCCCTGGCAGAGGCCATCGATGCCGACACCGCCGCCGTCATCATGGAAACCATTCCGGCCACGGGCGGAATGCTCATCCCCCCACCAGACTACTTTCCCCGCGTGCGCCAACTGTGCGACGAGACCGGCGTCCTATTGATCATCGACGAGGTGCAGGCGGGACTGGGCCGCACCGGCCGCCTGTGGGCTATCGATGAGTACGAAGTGGTCCCCGACATCATGTTCCTGGGCAAGGGGATGAGTGGGGCTATCTACCCCATCTCGGCCACCTGCTACCGGCCTAAGCTCCAGGCCTTCTTCGATGCCGACCCCTTCATCCACATCTCCACCTGCGGCGGCGCCGACCTGGGCTGCGTGACCTGCCTGGCGATGCTGGATCAGATCAGCGAGCCGGGCTTCCTGGCCCACGTGCAGCAGATGGGGCAACGCTTCGCCGATGGCCTGGCCGCCCTCCAGAAGAAACACCCCAGGGTCGTCTCCGAGGTGCGCCAGAGGGGGCTGATGATCGGCCTGGACATGGCCAACGGCATGTGCGGGCCCCTGATGGTGCGGGCCATGGGCCAGCGGGGCGTGATCTCTATCCACGCCCATCTGCGGCCATCCACCCTCCAGATCATGCCGCCTCTGATCATCAAGACAGAGGAGGTGGACGAGGTTCTAGACGCCCTGGACGCCTCCCTGGGCGAGGTGGCCCAAAGGCTCGGGCTCACCTAGACAGCGCCAACGCGATGTATTTTCTGGTTAACCCGGCGGCAGGCAGAGGCAGAGGCAGGAAGGCCCTTGAGCGGGTCAAATCTGTGCTCGCGCCAGGGGACATACTGGCCATCAGCCGGGGCCCCGGCGACTGCGAGCGACTGGCGCGGGAGGCGGCAACGGCCGGCCATCCCGCGATCACCGTGGTGGGCGGCGATGGCACTGTTGGCGAGGTGATAAACGGAATCGCCGCTTCAGGCTTCCAGACTTCCCTGGGCGTGTTGCCAGTGGGCACGGCCAACGACTTCGCTGCTAGCCTGGGTATCCCTACCGACCTGAATCGGGCCCTGGCCATCGCCAGAGCAGGCCATATTCGCCGGGTGGACCTGGGGCTGCTGATGCGGGGCGACGAGCGGCGCTACTTCGCCACCACCGCCGGCGCGGGTCTGAGTGCCGTCGTCGCCAGCCTGGCCCAGGGCGAGGCGGACAAGGCTACCGGCTCGCCCATCACCTACATCCCGGCCCTGTGCCGGGCGCTGCTGCGCTTCCAGCCGGTCGAGGTGGAGATAGCCGCCGAAGAGCCGATCTACCGAGGCAAGAGCCTGCAGGCCAGCGTGAGCAATTGCCAGACGGAGGGCGGGTTTCGGCTGATGCCCGGCGCCAGGCCCGACGACGGTTTCCTGCACCTGCTGGTCCTGGGCGATGTGCCAACGTGGCAGCGGCCCTGGTACGTGCTTCAGATCATCCGCGGCAAGGGGGACAACCTGGCGAAGGCCCATCGCTATCGCGTCCAGAAAGTAACGCTGGCTAGCCCCGAGGCCCTGCCCTTCTACCTCGACGGGGAGTTCCTCCCTCTGTCCGCGGGCGAAAAGGTAGAGATACAGGTGGAGGAAGGGAGGCTAATGGCGATAGCGCCGCAGGGAGAGACAAGCACAAGGAGGTGACAATGTTCCGAACAGCTCTCACGGAGACCCTGGGGATCGAATATCCCATTATCCAGGCCGGTATGGGGGGCGTGGCCCGGGCCGAGCTGGTGGCGGCTGTGTCCAACGCCGGCGGCATGGGCGTGATAGGCGGGGCCATGTTCGCGCCCGCTGCACTGCGCGAAGAGATCCGCAAGGTCAAGGATATGACCGATAAGCCCTTCGCCGTGGACCTCCTTCTGGCGGAGGGGATGCCCGGCCTGGCCGAGCAGATAGAGGCGGTCTACGAGGAGGGCGTGCCGGTGTTCGCCTCGGGCCTGGGGAACCCCGCCCCCTACGTGCCGGAGATGCACCGGCGCGGCATGAAGGTGATAGCGGTGGTAGGCAACGTTCGCAACGCTCGCCGCTGCGCCGAGGGTGGCACCGATATCATCGTCGCCCAGGGCCACGAGGGTGGCGGCCACACCGGCCGGGTAGCTACCCTGGCGCTTGTGCCTCAGGTGGTGGACGCCGTCAAGCCGCTGCCGGTAGTGGCAGCGGGCGGCATCGCCGATGGCCGCGGCCTGGTGGCCGCCCTCGCCTTGGGGGCCTGTGGCATCTGGGTGGGCACCCGCTTTGTGGCCACCTCTGAGGCCTTTGCCCACCTCAACTATAAGAACAGGATCGTCGAGAGCAGCGAGGAGAGCACGGTGGTCACCAAGGCCTTCACCGGCAAGACCTGCCGGGTTATCCGCAACAAGTACGCCGACGACTGGCAGGGACGAGAGAATGAGATAAAGCCCTTCCCTTTCCAACTGATGGTAGACGGTTACAAGATAGATGCAGCCATCAGCCGCGGCGACACCGAGATCGGTTTCATGCCGGCCGGCCAGATCTCGGGCCTCATCCACGGTCTCGATCGGGCCGAGGATGTGGTACACGCCTTCATCGAGGAGGCGAACGAGGTCCTGGCCCAGTTGGCCCAGGCCTACCTGGGCGTCAAGGCCATCTAGGAAGGACTGCCGGCGGAGGCTGCCATGGCCTATCAACTCTTGCTCTGTGAGAAGAGGGAGAAGGTGGCGCTGGTCACCCTCAACCGGCCGGACAAGCGCAACGCTCTGTCCATCGCCCTGCGCAACGAGATCGACCAGTGCCTGGCGGAGCTAGAAGAGGACGACTCCGTCAGCGTCGTGGTCATCATTGGCGCCGGGCCCGCGTTCTGCGCCGGTTTCGATAGAAACGAGTTCTTAAGCCAGGAGCCCGCCCACCTGAAGGCTCTGGCCGAGTCGACCGACCGCTTCCATCTGCGGCTGATCAACTTCCCCAAGCCCATCGTAGCAGCCATCAACGGGCCGGCCATGGGCGGCGGCCTCGACCTGGCGGTACTGTGTGACGTGCGCATTGCCAGTGAGAACGCCGCCTTCGGCCACCCGGAGATCAAGTTCGGCGCGCCCACTCTCTTCGGCCCTCTGGCGGAGATCATCGGCGGCGGCCTGGCCCGCGACCTCTGCCTCAGCGGCCGCCGCATCGACGCCCAGGAGGCCCACCGCATTGGCCTGGTCAGCCAGGTGGTGCCCGCCGATCGCCTGCTAGATGAGGCGCTGAGAGTGGCCCAGAGCATCGCCGAGTCCCCCCTGGGTACGCTCGAGGCGGTCAAGGCGATGATCATCCAGACCTACTCGTGGAGCTACCAAGAGGGGGCCAGCGAGTGGTTCAGCCAACTACAGCCGCCCGGCTCGTAGGGCGGGGATGAAGAGGGGCGGAAGAGGCCCAGGCCGATTCTAGCAGGAAAGGCATGATGCAAGTCCCGACCCTCCAGGACGTCCGCCGCGCCGCCGAGGTCATCGCCCCTTATTTGCGACCGACTCCCCTGCTCGCGTTCGCCGCCCTCAGCCGCGCCCTGGATTGCCAGGCCTATCTCAAGTGCGAGAACCTTCAGCCCGTGGGCGCCTTTAAGGTGCGCGGCGGCATCAACCTCATGGCCTCCCTCAGCGAGGAAGAGCGACGCCGAGGGGTGATCACCGCCTCCACCGGCAACCACGGCCAGTCGGTGGCCTATGCCGCCGCCCACTTCGGCGTGCCAGCCACTATCCTGGTGCCCCGCAAGCCAAACCCCCTAAAGGTCGCATCGATGCGCCGCCTGGGCGCCCAGGTGGTGGAGCACGGCCGCGACTACGACGAGGCGCGGCTGGAGGCAGACCGGCGTGCCGCAAACCAGGGTCTGCGCTACATCCACGGCTCCAACGAACCCCTCCTGATTGCCGGCGTGGGCACCGTCAGCCTGGAGGTCATGGAAGACCTGGCAGATGTGGAGGTCATCATAGTCCCGGTCGGCGGCGGCAGCGGCGCTGCTGGCCACTGCATCGTGGCCAAAGAGCTTAACCCCGCCATCCAGGTCATCGGCGTCCAGGCCGAGCGAGCACCCGCTGTCTACCGCTCCTGGCGAGAGAAGAGGATCGTCGAACTCGATTCCGCCGACACCTTCGCCGAGGGCCTGGCCACCCGCGCTGGCTACGAGTTGCCTCTGCGCATCCTGTGGGAGCGGCTAGACGATATGCTGCTGGTCAGCGAGGACGAAATGCGCCGCGCCATCCTCTACCTGCTGGAAACCACTCACCTGCTGGCGGAGCCCGCCGGCGCAGCGCCCACAGCCGCCGCCTTCAAGCTGGGCGAACGGCTGGCTGGCAAGAAGGTTGTCCTCATCCTCAGTGGCGGCAATATCACCCTGGAGCAGCTACGCGCCGTCATGGACTCGGCGGCACCCTCCTGATCCCGACCTCTAGCGCGCCAGCGGACCGATACGCTTCTCCAGGTAGTCGTTCTCGCCGCCGCCGAGCACCTGGCCGCTCTCTCACCCGGAGGCTGGCTCAGGCCCTCCGGGCCAGTGCGTGCAGCCTCGTGCCCCCGAAAAGGAAGATCACCCAGAAGGCCAGAAGCGCGAGTACATCCACAGGGGCTATCAAGTAGGAGGACCCCGCAATGCTCTCGTTCATGAGGTCGTTGCAATAGGTCAGAGGCGACAAGAACGCTATGACGCGGCCCCAGTCTGGCATGTCTTGCAGGGGTATAAAGACACCGCTAACGAAGATCAGGGGCAGCCTCACCATGTTGCCGACCATCATGATATCTCCCACCGTCTGGGTCGGCAGGGACGCGAAGAGGACGCCCAGAGATGCAAAGGCGCAAGCGGAGAGGATGAACGTGAGCGTGAGCAGCGGAGCATTGGTCACCGACATGCCCAGGGCCAGCATGCCGATCGCCAGGGGAACCAGGGAGAGCAGGATGCCGAACACTACGCCCGCCATGGCCTTACCCAGAAGGATCGCGGGGAGCGAAACAGGCGCCACGAGTAGCCGATCGAGCGTCTGCTGCGCTCTCTCCCACGGGATAACCGCCGAGGTTACGGTAGAGGCGCCGAAGAAGACAGTCATGGCCAGGAGTCCCGGGATGAGCTCCGTGGCGTCCACGTCCCTCCTGACCATGAACGCCAGGAAGAGGAAGAGGGGCGTCATGATACCAAACATCAAGACCGGGGGCTTGAAGTAGTAGATGCGGATGTCCTTCCTGGCTATGGCCCAGGCCCTCGCCAGGTCGTTCTTGGTGCGCCTCCACATCTCAGGCTGGTTCATCGGCCGCCCTCCTGTCACTGGCCCCCCACATCGAGCCCCGTTATCTTGATGAAGACCTCCTCCAGGGTAGGGCCGAGGCAATTGAGCGATACTATCCTCGCCTTGGCATCGCGGGCGAAATCGACGACGAGTGGGACCAGCGCCCCTGGGTCCTCTGTGTACAGCTTGAACTTGTCACCCTCTTTGCGTAGCTGTAGGACTCCCTCCAGCCTGGACAACCCATGACCGAGATCGTCCCTCGCCTCGGCGAAGGAAACAACCACTGACTGGACGCTCTGAATCGTACTCTTCAGGTTCTCCGGCGTATCGATGACCGCGATCCTACCCTGATCAATGATGGCTACCCTGTCGCAGAGCTGGTTGGCCTCCTCCATCTGGTGGGTAGTGAGGAAGATGGTTCTGCCCTCATCCCTGAGCTGGCGGAGCAATCCCCTGACAAGGATGGTGCTCTGCACATCAAGGCCGGAGGACGGCTCATCCAGGAAGAGGACGTCGGGGCTGTGAACGAGCGCCATGGCGACGGCGAGGCGGCGCCTCATGCCCTTCGAGAACTCTCTGGCCTTGCTGTTCCTTCTCTCGTAGAGCCCCAGGATCCGCAGAAGGTCGCCAGCCCGCTCCTCGCGTCGGCGGCGGCTGACGCCGTAGAGCTCCCCGGTGAACATCAGGTTATCCCAGGCGGAGAGCTCAACATAGACGTTGGCTTCCTCGGGCAACATGCCTGCCCTTTCACGGGCGCCGTAGGGGTCTTGGAGGATATCCTTGCCATCTACGAGGGCTGTGCCCTCGCTTGGAGCGAGAAGAGTGGTCAGCATGCGAACCGTGGTCGTCTTCCCGGCGCCGTTCGGTCCCAGGAAACCGAATATCTCCCCTTTGTTCACCCCGAAGCTGATGTGGTCTACAGCTAGCAGGTCGCCGTAGTACTTGGTGAGCCCTTTCACCTCGATCGCAGGGGTACTATTCATCCCTCTTCTGCCAGATCTCCCTCTTGGCGATGGACTTAACTGCCTCTACATCCTCCACGCGGTTGCTCTTCTCTCATCGTGCGTGCGCTCTCCCCGGCGCGCCGGCCGGTGCCTTGCCAGTTCGTGCGGTCGACCTGTCCCGGGCGGGCGACGCCATGAACGCCTCCCCCAGCAGGGCGAAGGCCTGAGCCCGGTATGCTGCAAGCCCCTCGGGGCTCAGCCGGTAGTGCACGTGGTAGCCCCGCCGCTCGCCGATCACCAGGTCTGCGGCCCGGAGCACCGCTAGGTGCTGAGAGACGGCCGACTGGGAGACGCCCAGCGTAGCGGCCAAGGCGTTTACACACAGCGCCTCCTCGGGTTTCAAGTCGGTCAGCGTCTTGACCAGCCGCAGCCGCGTCTCGTCTGAGAACGCCTTAAAGACCCGCGCTAGTTTCTCGACTTCGTCCATGTCGTTGTATAAGTCTATGCTAATATACTTGCACACTCCGCCCTTGTCAATACCCCAACAGTCTGGCAAGAGTGCAGGTGGACGAGCGCTGAACGCGGCTGAGTTCAGCCCCAAGAGATTGAACTCGACTCCGATACCCCTACGGGCTGCCAGTCGCTCCGGCGAGAAGGTCGGTCAGAGACACGAGCCAACTGGCGAAGATTATGGAGGCGTATGCCACGCACCAGATGCAGACGTCCTCGAGAACGAACAACTCCACATAGGTCAGGTAGGCCGCAAAGGCGATGCCCCCCAAGGTCATAGCGAAGCATGCCACGGGGGCCCATTCCTCCGCCATGGGCAGGCGGAGCAGCCACCACAGCGCCAGGCCCAGAAGCCCAGCACAGAAGAGCACCCCCAGGAGGGCGACCCGGATGCCGGCCAGGCTAGCGTATTCACTGGCCTGCACCGCGTCGCATCCGCCGTAGCCGCCGCAGGCTACGGGTTGGTCTGCGTAGTGAGCGTATGTCAGGTAGGCGCTTACCGCCATTCCCGCCAAGGCCAAGCTAGAAAAGACTCCGCAGCGCAGAAGGGCCATAGCGCCCAGTTCTCTAGCACGGGTCACGGTCTGCACTCTAGCCTCCTCCCTCCTGTGCTGCCGCCAACTGGTCTTCGATGGCCGACCGGAAAGTGTCGTAGGGCTTGGCGCCCACGATCTGCGTCTGCCCGACGTAGAACGTAGGGGTGCTAGTTACCCCTCTTCGCTGGCCTTCAGCCCTGTCCGCTGCCACCTTCTCTGCGTGCGTCTCCAGATCGAGGCAGACGTTGAAGGAAGCGGTATCGAGGCCCAGTTCCCGCGCGAACGCCTTCAGGTTCTCAGTCGTGAAAGCGACGCGCCGCTGGTTGAGGAAGAGCATATCGTGGTAATGCCAGAAGGCGTTCTGCTCCGCAGCACACTCGGCCGCCTGCGCGGCCCAGATGGACTCCTCTCCTTCAAACGCAAAGTGCTTGAACACCAGCTTGGCCTTCCCCGTGGCCAGATAGTCTTCCTCTATCTGGCGCACGGTGCCCAGGGCGACGCGAGCGCAGAAGGGGCACTGGAAGTCGGAGTACTCCACAATCGTCACCGGGGCGTCCGGACTTCCCAATACGTTCCCCTGGACAGAGGCCAGGCGGGGCGGGAGGTCCGCCAACCCGCTGGGCACCTCGTCGCCGTCCTCCTGCCCCAGGGTATTGGCAAGAACAATCACGACGACAACGGCGACGACTACCGCGCCGACGGCGGCGGCCATTCCCAGAGACCGCAGTCTCCTCCGCGTCTTGCCGCGAGCCTTTCCGCGCTTACCCCGCTTGGCCATCGCTCTCCCTCCTCGCTCATCCTGCTACCAGGTGCTGGCTGTTCCTTTCGCCTGCCCCCGTGCCATCTGGGCCTCGCTAGCCTACCCGCCTCCGGCTGTCACAGCAGCCCCCAGACCAGAGTGGCGGCGATAGCCAGGAGCAGAATGCCGAAGCCCTGCCTGATCCAGCGCGGCTTCATGACCCCCACCATGAGCCGCGCTCCAACCTGCGAGCCGATGACGACCGCCACCGCTGTCACCACCATCAGGGCGATGTCGTAGTGGCCGCTGGCAGCGTGACCGGCGAACCCGCTGGCCGAGGAGAAGACGACGGCGAAGGCCGTGCTGGCGGCCGCTATCTTCGTGGGGTAGCCCATCAGGATGAGCAGGGGCACGATAAGTATGCCTCCCCCGACGCCCAGAAGCCCGGAGATGAAGCCGATGCCTATACCGATGCTCCCCCCTACAGCCGCTCGCTGCACCGCCGTGCCCCGCACTGCTTCCGGTTCTGCCTGGCCAGCTATCAGCAGCATACGCAGCCCGGCCACGACGACGAACACACAGAAGATCGCCAGTAGCCAGTCGCTCTCCATAAAGGTTGTAGTATAGGCCCCGAGGGGGGCACCTGCCGTTGTGCCGACGATCAGGGGCAGCGCAATGCCCACATCCACCAGTTTCGCCCGCCAGAACGTCCAGGACGCCGAGGCCGCGGTCAGCCCGTTCAGGAGCAGGCCGGTGGGCACCACCACCGTCTTGAAGTCGTAGCCGAACCAGACCATGACCGGGTTGTACACTGTGGCTCCTCCCAGGCCGAGCATTGAGAAGACGCCGGCCAGGATGAGCATGAGAATGGCGATTGCGGCTAAGATGGGCTACCTCCAGTGACGGCTCCTCAGGCGGCGTCTATGACGTTGCACCATTCGAAACCGGTCCTCCAACAAGATCAACAGGCCATGTCGCTCAGCACCTTGGCGAGCTCCCGAAGCGCGTCCTTGCGCACGAAATAGTGGCACCAGAGTCCTTGCCTTTCGCACTCTAGGACTCCCGCATCTTTCAGAACCTTGACGTGATGGGAGATGGTCGGCTGGCCGCGGCAGCAGCCGCCTACGAGCTCAGACTCGCAAATGATTCCCTGTTTGTGTGCAACGAGTTCGAGGATACGCAGGCGGGTAGGATTGGAGAGAGCCTTAAACGCGCGCGCCCGACGGCGGACGGTGCCTTCGGCAACCGCCAGGTCGCCCGCCTCATCACAGCAGTGTTCACTCGCCTTCGGGTCGGGCACTGCCTTCTTCCTACCGCCTGAAGCCCAGCCTCTGTACCATTCGCGGCTCGTTAGCCGGGGTGGCCGTAGCACGGCACGCAGAGCGTCTTGCCTTCTGCCAGGCGGGCGTAGGGCTCGGCCACTAGCTCGCCGCACTGCTCGCAGGTTACGAAGCGGACTACCTCGGCCGGCTCGCTCCAGGCATAGTCGAATGGCTGGCCTACGGATAGCACGTCCCCCTCGGGCGCATTCCACACCAGGTCGATCACCGCCTGCGCATCCTCATCCGGTATCTCCGTGGGAGGCACGCCAGCCGCCCGCTTGCGCATGAAAGCCGAGTCCTTGATCTGGGGCATCAGCACGGGCTTGAAGGCGACTCTTACGGCTCGGTTTCTCTGCTTGTCGATCAGGGTAACGGCCAGCTTGCCGTAGCCCGCCTTGCTGATATTGCCCTTGCCGAACGTGCAGCCAGTGGCCATCTGCACGCCGTCGCCGAAGCACGCGGCGCCGTGGTAGTTACCAAGCTCCACGATGGCGTGCAGCTTCTTGGCTGCGCTGCGCTCTACGCCCAGCGCGCGCAGGGCCGCCAGGCCAGCTCGAAGGCCTGCGGGCATCGCCCAGCACTTGTGGCCGTGAAAGGCGATCGCCGCTTCCAGCACTCCGTTCTCATCCATCAGCTCGCACCTCCTTCAGAGTTTCAGTCCGTCATTCGCCCTCGCCAGCCCGCTCGCAGTCGCCCAGCATCGGCTCGTCTCACATCACGGCGGCCTCAGCTCCCAGCCGCTGAGACGCCGGCGCTTTCAATACCAGCAACATTCCCCGGTGGCTCCTAGCGGAGAGCCGGGATCAGCAGGACGGGGAGCGGCGCGTTCCGTACTACATTGTGGGCAACACTGCCCAGGAAAACTTCTTCGATGAAGCCGCGCCCCTGGCTGCCCATAACGATGAGGGAGTAGTCGCTACTCCGCGCTCTCTGCAGGATGACCGCCATGGGGTAACCGTAAGGGACTTCTTTATGCACATCGGCCGCCCCCTTCGCTTCCAGGCGCTCCTGAAGGCGCTGCAGCCTGCCCCAATCTATCTGGTTGAACTCCTGGAGGCGGTCTTCCAGATGCTTGGCGATCTTGACCTTGTCTTGAACGTGCAGGAGCGTGACCCTCTGACAGCCCCTCTCAACCATTCTTTCAACGTAGCGGAAGGCCTGCTCCGCCGTGTCGGAGAAGTCGGTTGGATATAGGATATGTCGCAGGAAGTCGCCGCAGGCGACTTCGCAGCGCTTGCCACCGTCCTCCTCGGCGATCTTCAACCGCACGACCAGGACCGGCCTGACCGCGTGGTGAATCACGCCCGACGACACGCTTCCCAAGAGGACCTCCTGGACCACGCTCTCGCCGTGGGAACCCACGACGATAAGCGAGACATCCTCCTCCTGCGATAGGCGGTTGATCTCCAGGTAGGGGACACCCACAGGCATCAGGGTCCTTACCTTGAATCCTGCCGCCTCCAGGGCAGCACTTTGTTCGGCCAGTCTGGGAGTGGCCGCGCGAATGAGAGCCTCGTCGCGCCCGCCGGTCTCGGGGTAACGAAGGCGAATGTAGATGACGTGGACGAGAAGCACCTCGGTTGTGCCAAGCGCTCGAAGGAACGGAAGACAGCCCAGCACGTGGTCCGATGCTTCAGACAGGTCGGTAGCGACCAACGCCTTGCTCAACATGGCACTTCCCTCTACTCTCTGCCGTCCTCGACTTGCTTCTAAACACACGTACGGCCATCATCGACCCTCCGGACCGCTCTCTCGATCAGCCGGAGCGGCCGCGCTTGCCCGCGCTGCGGCGAATGACAGCTGCTTGGCTGCGCCGTCGGGGGCGAAGAAGAAGCGGCGGGCCCACAGCGCCGCGTATACCAGCGTGATCAGCACCGGCACCTCGATCAGCGGCCCCACGACCGCTGCCAGCGCCTGCCCCGACTCGATGCCGAAGACACCGATCGCCACCGCTATCGCCAGCTCGAAGTTGTTGCTTGCCGCCGTGAAGGAAAGTGTCGCCGTCTCCGGGTAGCGGAAGCGCAGCCGCCAGGACATGAGGAACGAGACAGAGAACATGATGACGAAGTACAGCAGCAGCGGGATCGCGATCCGCAGAACGTCCAGGGGCACGTCCACGATGTACTCGCCCTTGAGGGCGAACATCACCACGATCGTGAAGAGCAGACCGATGATCGCCGTCGGGCCCAAGCGGGGCATGAGGACGCCCTCGTACCACTCGCGCCCCTTCCGCTTGATGCCCACGTAGCGGGTGACCATGCCGGCGACGAGGGGAACGCCCAGGAAGATAAGCACACTCCTTGCCACCTCCCAGAAGCTTATGTGGATCTCTTCGCCGCCGCCGAACCAGGAACTGGCGACGCTGATGAAGAACCAGGCGTACAGCGAGTAGAACAGCACCTGAAAGACAGAGTTGAGGGCCACCAGCACGGCGCAGTACTCGTTGTCGCCCTTCGCCAGCAGGTTCCAGATGAGCACCATGGCGATGCAGCGCGCCAGCCCGACGATGATCAGCCCTGTCCGGTACTCCGGCTGGTCGGGCAGGAGCAGCCAGGCCAGCGCAAACATGATCACGGGCCCCACCAGCCAGTTCTGGACCAACGAGACGCTGAATATCTTCCAGGCGGTGGCCACCTTGCCGAGTTCCTCGTAGCGCACCTTCGCCAGGACGGGGTACATCATCCACAGCAGCCCGATGGCGATGGGGATGGAGGTAGTGCCGATACTGGCGGAGTTGATGCTGTCGGCGACGCTGGGAAAGAGCTTGCCCAGAGCGACGCCGAAGACCATGGTGAGTATGATCCAGAGCGCGAGGAACCGGTCCAGCAGGCCAAGCTGTCCGACGACGCCTCCTGCTTGCGGCTGGCCAACGGCTTCTGATGTCATTTCTCGCCCCCGCTCAGATCCACTACTTCATTCGCCAGTCGAGACTAGGCGGCCATGCCATCATTGCGCCGGAGCACCGGGTGGATCCCCGGCACGGCCGCCGGCTGGCGCCCCTTCCGAGCGAATGTACATCCCATACACATTCTTCGAGCGCACCCGGGGCATGGCCTTTTCAGCCAGGCTCTCCAGCGATGCAACAATTTCGGCCAACTTGCCACCGGGAATCCCGATGATTCCTTCGTCGTCGGCCATGTCGGTGGCTTCCCGGCAGCCGTAACATCCAAAGCTCATGTTCACTTCACCGCTCAAGAACGGGACAATCGTCGCGTCCACGCAGGTGGCCTGCAGGACGCCGCTGCTGAACGTGTGCCTGCCTCCCGCTCTGTACATCGAGGCCAATGCCAGCCACATCACCTGCTCCGCCTTCGCCTCGATGACCACGACATCGGGGGCGTAGGGAGCCGAGGAAAGCGGTGCCAGGGCCACAGCCTTGTATTTGCCCATGGGAAGCTTGGGCATGTCGGCGATGGTGTGGCTCGCCGCCTGTGGACTGCCGAAGATGCCGTAGGCGGCAGGCATCTCCCCGGAGCGTAGCTTCTCGGGCGCCGGTTTGAAGCCCAGCACCGAGGCTGAGGCCGGGCAGGTGATCTCGTCCGGCGTCAGGTAGACGCTCTCGCCCCTCCGTGCGCGCATCAGGGCCTGGCAATAGCGGCTCTTCAACGCCTTCTGAAATCCCTTGAAGTCAGGCACCTCAGGCAAGAACCTGACTGCTACCGGGTAGGATTCCAGCCCCAATATGTGGGATAGTTTCTCCGCAAACATTTTCATTCCTTCCCCTTGATCGCCTTGCGACAGGCGACCGCCGCAAGTGTCGCGAACCGCTGGCACCAGAGCATCCCCCGACTTACATGCCGGCTCGCTGCCTGCGGAGCTGCTGGAGCAGCATGTTCAGGTCTCGCCTCTCCATGAAGTAGATGGCGTTCTGGGGACACACCGGCTGGCACCCGGAGCACCCGACAAGGCAGTTGAGGGGGCGAGCCACCTCCAGCTTCCCCTCCACCTCCCCATACACGTCGTAGGGGCAGAACTCCAGGCACTTCAGGCAGTCGTCGCAGCGCACCGGGTTGATGACAGGGAACCAGGGGATCTCCCCCCGCGGTATGCCCTGGTAGAGGCCGCTCATCTCGTTGCCTCCTCACCTCTCCTTCCGCCGGGCGCCGATTCCATGTGGACGACCTCGGTCTTCACCGCCCAGCGTTCCCTTCCTTCCGGCAGCTCCTGCTTCTTCACGTGCACCAGCACCTTCTTTGCTTTGATGAGCTTGTGCAGCCGCTCCAGGGGAGGGAAGGTAATGGCACTCTCAGGGCAGACAATTCCACAAACATTCGCGCAGGTCACACACCCGACCATACAGTGGAGCGGCTGCACCACCACGGGCTTCTCGCGCTCGTAGTCGTAGGCGAAGACGGCCCTACCGCAGCCCGTCACGCACAGCCCGCAGCCGATACAAAGGTCTTCGTCGACCCTCGGGTGCCAATCGATCTGCTCCCGGGGCACCCCGTGCCAGGGCTGCACGAACTTCGGGTCAGGCATGGCGTGTTCTAACCTCCCCCGACCGGACGCTGTCCTCCCAGATCTACCATATGGATATCCCGGCGAATGCCGTAATGAACTTGATGGAAACGTACAAGAAGTAGAGGCCGAAAATCAGCTTCAGCGTGGTCGGCTGGAAGCGCTTGATGGCAGCAGCACCAACCTGGGCGCCGACTACCGTGCCCGCAGCGAGGAGCAGGCCGGCGCCCACCGCGACGTAGCCCTGGGCGAGCTTGATCCCGCCTCCGACCAGGGCCAGCGGGATCATCGTACCGAGCGAGGTGCCCATTGTGATATAGACCGGCGCTCGGAAGAGGTAGATGAGCGCCGGAACCAGGGCGTAGCCGCCCCCCAGCCCTGCGACGCCAGTGACAATTCCGATGGCAAACCCGAGAGCGCCCTTACCCCACGCGGGGCCAGGAACAATGTTCCCCTGGCGCTGCGGCATTCCGCGCTCCAAGACGCCCTGCCAGATCATGCGGGCTGCTGGCCAGAGAAAAACGACGCCCAGGATCAGGCCGAGCAGCTCGCTCCGTCCGGCCAAAAGCGTGAACAGCCAGGAACCGAGGCCAACCCCCAGGATGCCAGCGCCCCCCAGCCAGAGGACGGCCCTCACGTCCAGGTTGCGCCGAATGAGGTGACCGTAGCCGCCTGAGGCTGCCGTGAAGATCACCGCGAAGAGGGTGGTTCCCACAGCCATCGACGCCGGGTAGTCCATCCAGAAGTGGATGGCGGGCAGCATCACGCTGCACCCACCGGTGCCGATGATCCCCCCCAGGAACCCGGCAAAGACGCCGATAACCAGGAGGGCGGCGCCCCTGCCCAGGTCAAGCGCGGGCACTTCCGCCTCGGTAGCCGGGCTGGCCAAGGCAGCCCAGACGGCGATCGCGGCGATTACCAGCAGGAGCACCAGGGCGGGGAAGTAACTAGACCACCTCGACAACGCTTGTTTGATTCGCGTGGCAGCGTCGCTCATGCTCTCGGTTCCTCATTGCTGAGGCACGGCGACGGCTGCGATGCCGGGCTGTCCTCCGCAAGGGCGGTCGCCAGCATGCTCACGATCTCGGTGGCCTCTGGGACGCGGCCGGCGCAGACCAGCTTTCCGTTCACCACCAGCCCGGGCGTGGCCATCAGGCGATAGGCGCGGAACTGGGCACGATCCGTGACGTGCTCCAGCGTGGCCTCGCCACCCAGCATCATCACCGCCTGCCTCGTCGCGGCTTTGAGCCGCTCGCAGTTGGGGCAGCCTGGCCCCAGGACTTTGATGCTCAGCATGGTGCTCTCCTCTTCTTGCGCCGCGATTCGCGGGCGATCAGGGCTGTATCTCGATTTCCGGCTCCATGACGAAACTGCTCGTAATGGAGTTCGCCACAAGACTGTACTTGCGGGCCCATTCCAGCGCGCGCTCCAGCCGCTTGCGGTCTGCTCCCCGCACCACGATCCGGGGCCGGAGCGCTACGCGCTCGAACGTCTCCGTGCGATCCAGTGCTACGACCTTCGTCCCCTCGGCATGGCACTCGTAACTGACGAGGTCGAGTCGCAGCCGCTCGCACGCCCAGACGAACATCAGCATCACGCACATGTTGACAGCGGCGACGAAGGCGTCTTCCGGCGTAAGCACCCCCTCGTGGCCCTGGACATCGGGTGGCGCCGAGAAAGCGAACGTCGGACCGTTGCCGCACCTGAGTTCGCCCCAGTGCTCGCCCAGCCAGCGGACGTCAGTGTGGTAAGTTGACGCAGCCATCCCCGGCACCTCACTAGCCAGTGGCCGGGGCCGTCTCAGCCCAAAAGCGGAGGTACTCTTGCATCACGGCCTCTCGAAGGACGCCTTCGTCTTCCGGCGGCACGGCATTGTAGAGCTTGATCTGTTGCATGAGCTCGTTAGCTGTTGCGCCGTCATCGGGAGACTTGCCTTCTTCCCACATGAGGGCAAAGATGGCCGGTAAGGCTACCAGCTCGAGCGTCCGGTCGCCGACGGGCACGTTCCCCACCGGGATGCCCGAGACGCACGCGCAGACCGCTTCCGCGGCCTCCGTATCCCCGCCCGTCCTCTTCGGCTGGGCTGCTGCCACAATCTCTGTTCGAGGGGCCAGGAGTTCATCCACTTGTTTCGACACCTCATCGGCTACGGCGCGGGCCAGGGCCTCTCCTGCCGCGTCGGAACCGCGCAGCCGTCGGGGCCGGGCCAAACCCAGAGTGTCAGCGAGGTCGCTGACCACCAGGCTGACGGCAGGCGGGGCGCTGTACATCTCGGTAGCCCTTGCGGCGCAACGCTTGTCGCAGCCGTCGATAGCGATCGTTGGGTAGAAGCGGGCAAAGGCCCGCTCGCGCTCCTCGCCGGCAAGGAACAGTGGAAGGCAGAGAGTAACCGTGGCACCCGGGCGGAGCCGCTCCAAGACCATGAGGGCCGCCTGGCGCGACACCGTGCCCTCCGGCAGTTCCTCACCGCTACAGGCGATCAAGCCGACCTTGCGCTCTGGCAGCCGGGGCATGCTCTCACTGCCTCCCTTCTCGCAACTCGTCCACCTTGGCGGCGACATCCCCGGCGAGGATGCGAGCCATCTCCTCGCCGGCCTTGCCGATGTCAGAAACGCTGCGAACCCGCAGTTCCTTGTGCCGCCGGAACACGTCGAAGACCCGAAAGGCTGCGGCCGGTGCCGCCCCGGCCTGCTCCACGTTTACCCGCGCGCAGGCCGTGGGGCAGCCGTCGATGGTAATGGTGGGATGCTTTCGCACGCGGCGGCGAGCGTCCTCGTCGCCCAGGGTCAGAAGCGAGAGGCATACGGTCTGGGTGCAGCCGGGACGAAGCTCTTCCGTCACCACGTAGGCGGCCTCCCGGCCGACGCTGCCGAAGGCCTTGCCGATGCCGCTGCAGGGGATGATAATGACCCGCTCTTCACTTGTACCGCTCATCTTCTGCTCACCTCCTCCAGGGCCTGCGCATGCACGACCTCCAGGTAGCGTTCGGCGTCCAGGAGCTTCACGCGCTCGGCTTCCCAGTCTCGCAGCTCAATGACCGCCAGCCAGCCGTCGCCGTAGGGGCCTTGGTTGATCAGCTCCGGGCTCTGCTCCAGGGCCTCGTTAACTTGGAGAATAGTGCCGCTCACGGGTGACTCGACGGTCAGGATTGCCTTGACAGTCTCGATACTTGCCAACTCCTCGCCAGCCGCCAGAACCGTGCCTGGTGGCTGAACATCGACGAAGGCGACATCCCCGCTGGCCTGCTGAAGGTAGTCGCTCACCCCCACGCGAGCCGAACCGTCCTCCAGGCGGGCCCAAACGCCGGACTCTGAATACCAGCAGTCCCGCCTGACGCGGAACACGAACTTGTCGACCGTCGTCTCTAGGAATTCATCGGCCATCACGCTTCCCTGCCGTTCCGGGGGTGAACCCATTGGTGCTGGTCAAGGACGCACTCTCCAGGCAGGCGGGTTTCATATCATCGCGCATTGATATTATCCGCCAAACAAAAACACGGCTAGCGGCTCCGAATGCGACAAACCTGCTCGGCCCGCCTGCGGTCGCCCAGTGCCACTTGCACATCTAATAGCGCGACGCACTGTTGGCGGAGCGCAGCGGCGGCTTTGGGATCCGCTCGATAGAATATCCAGCGGCCGTCCGTCTCGTCCCGGCGGGCTCGCACCAGGCCAGCCTGACGCAAGACCGCAAGATGGTTCGATACAAGGCTCTGAGAGAGGTTCAGTACGTCCTCGATCTCGCAGACGCACAACTCCTGCCTGGTGAGCAGAGCGAAGATGCGCAGGCGCGTCTCATCTGCCAGTGCCTTGAGAGAAACCAGAAGGTCTCGCGTCACTGGCGTAGCGGGCTCAAGTGGACGTCGAACAACCATGATCCACCGAGAAAGCTATCATATCAGCCTTCACTGATATGATACCGCCGTCGACTCCTCGCGTCAAGCCCCGTGGGAGCCGGGGGGGCAGCCAACCCAGCAAGATCGCTGGATTGGTCTTACAGGGGGCAATGTCTATCAGGCAAAGCGGTGTTGCGGGTTGGCCTTTCCCAGCCGTCGATTCTGTGGTATTGCAGCGATTGTAGGGGTTGAGTCATACCTTAGGATTCGTTAAGATAAAAGATAGTCCATTTTTAAACATTTTCTGGCGACAAGAAAGTGCGTGTGAGTCGACAGGCCGATTATGCCATAAGGGTAGTGTTCGATCTGTCCCGCCATCCGGAGGCGCGGATCAAGGAGATCGCCCGCCGCCAGCATCTTTCACCGTCCTATGTGGGCAGGATCTCCCAGCGCCTGGCCAAGACGGGCATCCTGGAGAACAGGCGAGGCCGCCTGGGCTGCCTCGGTCTAGCCTGCTCGCCGGATCAGATTACCCTTCTCGATGTGATCGAGGCCGTCGACGGGCCCGTACGGATGGAGCGCTGCCTGCTGGCGCCAGACGAGTGCGGCCGCGAGTTGTCCTGCCCCGTGTACAAGGTAGGGCAACAGATACTGCTCCTGGGCTTGGCTAAGCTGAGCAATGTCACCTTTGCCAGCTTGCTAAACAGCGAGCAAGCCAAATAGGGACCAAGCCCGGCGAGCATGCCTGCCACCAGCTAGGCTCACTTCTCACGGAGGTGTCACAATGGCGGGAGTCTTGATACGTCAGCCGCTGGATAAGGCAACCGTAAAGGTCCCGCGAGGACAGGTTTACATCATTCCCGAGCGCTGCAAAGGTTGCAGGTTCTGCATCAATTTCTGTCCCCGGAATGTCCTTGTGGAAACCTCCGACATGAACGCCAAAGGGTACCACTATCCCGTCGTGGCCGAAGGCAAGGAAGAAGCATGCATTGCCTGCCAGTTCTGCTCCATCATCTGCCCTGAGTTTGCCATCTACAGCGAGGAGATCGGCGAATGAGCGCCGAAGAGCGTGTGCTGACGGGCAGCCACTTCATGCTGGGCGACCACGCCTGCGCCGAAGGAGCTATGGCCGCCGGCTGCAGTTTCTTTGCCGGCTACCCGATCACCCCCTCGACCGAGATCGCCGAGAGGCTGGCCGCCCGCCTGCCAGCGGTGGGGGCCATCTTCGTCCAGATGGAGGACGAGCTGGCCAGTATGGCTGCTCTGGTGGGGGCCTCCCTGGCCGGGGCGAGAGCGATGAGCGCCACCTCCGGCCCTGGCTTCTCCCTGATGATGGAGAACGTAGGGATGGCGGCCATGATGGAGGTCCCCTGCGTGGTTGTGAACGTACAGAGAGGCGCTCCCTCCACCGGCCTTCCCACCCTGGTGGGGCAGGCTGACATGATGCAGGCCAAGTGGGGCTCCCACGGCGACTACGAGATCGTGGCCTATTCCCCCTCCTCACCCCAGGAGTGCTTTGACCAGGTGATCAAGGCCTTTAACACCGCCGACCGCTGGCGCATTCCCGTGTTCGTCATGGCCGATGAGCTGATAGGCCACATGACGGAGCGGGTGGTAATACCGCCCGCCGACCGGATCCCACGGGTGGAGCGAAAGCGGCCTCGGCACAAGCCAGGGGATGAGTCCTTTCTCCCCTTTCTGGCGGAAGACGAGGACTTAGTACCACCCATCGTCCACGCAGGTGAGGGCTACCGGGTGAACTTCGACAGCCTCACCCACGACGAAAAGGGCTACCCGGCCACCTTCGCCGAACCCCATGACCGCTTGGTGCGCCGCCTGGTCGACAAGATCCGGTTGCACACCGACCAGATCATCGAGTACGAGGAGATATTCCTGGCTGACGCCGAGGTGGCGGTTATTGCCTACGGCTCCACGGCCCGCTCGGCCCGCCGGGCGGTAAACGAGGCACGCCAGCAAGGTCTGCGGGTGGGCCTCCTGCGCCTCATCACCGTCTGGCCTTTCCCTGGCAGCAAGGTGAGAGAGCTGAGCAACCAGGTCAAGGCATTCGTGGTGCCAGAGCTGAACCTGGGGCAGATGTCCAGGGAGACCGAGCGCTTCACCAGCCTGCCAGTAATCGGCGTCAACCATGCTGGCGGGGTCATGATGGCGCCGGGCCCCATCCTGGAAGCCATCAGAGAGGCGGCGAGGTAAGCATGCGCGAGATCGTAGTGGAGAGCCACCCTATCGACACCGTCTTCCGGACGGACCGTCTGCCCCACATCTGGTGCCCTGGCTGTGGCATCGGCCCTGCCGCCCACGCCTATGCAGAGGCCATCCTGGCGTCGGGCATCCCCCGGGACCGGCACGTGTGTGTGTCCGGCATCGGCTGCACAGCGCGGGTGCCTGGCTACCTGGATGTCGACTCCTACCACACCACCCACGGCAGGGCCATCCCCTTCGCCATGGCGATAGCCCTGGTGAAGCCAGAGCTGGAGGTCACCGTGTTCAGCGGCGACGGCGACCTCTTCGCCATCGGCGGCAACCACTTCATCCATGCCGCCCGCCGCAACATAGACATCAACGTCATCTGCATCAACAACTTCAACTATGGAATGACCGGCGGCCAGGTGGGGCCGACCACGCCCCTGGGAGCACGAGCGACCACTGCCCCTTACGGCAACTACGAGCCGCCCTTCAACCTGCCCTATCTGGCGGCGGCGACAGGGGCAGTGTTTGTGGCCCGCTGGACAGCCCTGCACGTCCGCCAACTCAAGAAGGCCATCCTGCGAGCCATGCAGAAGAAAGGCTTTACCTTCATCGAGGTGTTGGCACCCTGCCCGGTGGGCTTCGGCAGCCCCAACGACATCGGTGAGGCCTTAGAGGAGGTGCAGCTGTACCGCGAGCGCTGCGTGGTGGACCACAAGGCTCACCTGCCTGACCTAGAGATCGATCTGCGGCGCAAAGATAGTCCCTTCGTCATGGGCAACTTTGTGGATATCGAGAGAAAACCCTTCGACCCGCTGGCGATGATGAAGGAGCAAGAGGAGTAGGCCGTGCGACACGAGATCAGGGTGGCCGGCTTCGGCGGGCAGGGCATGATGCTGGCGGGCCTCCTTATCGGCAAGGCGGCCGCCCTCTACGACGGCAAGGAGGCCGTCCTCAGCCAGTCGTACGGGCCTGAGGCCCGCGGCGGTGCCAGCAACGCCGACGTCATCATCTCCGACGAGCCGATCGACTACCCTTTGGTGACGCGCCCGGACCACCTCGTGGCTATGTTTCAGGAGGCATACGAGCGCTACCGCCCCGACCTAGTGAAAGATGGCATCCTCCTCATCGAGTCGGACCTGGTCAGGCCCTTTGCAGACGATGGCCCCTATCGGGGGATTCCAGCCACCCGCATCGCCGAGGAGCTGGGCAGGCGCATCGTGGCTAATGTGGTCATGGTGGGCTTCTTCAGCGGCGCCACCGGCCTGATAAGCCCCCAGGCAGGGGAGCAGTCGATCCGCAACACGCTGCGGCCCCGCCTGGTGGACCTGAACCTCAAAGCCTTCAACGCCGGCTACGACTACGCGAAGAAGCAGGAGACGCCATGAAGGACACGGTGCTGGTCATAGGGGGCGGCATCGCCGGCGTTCAGGCGGCCCTGGATCTGGCCGACGCGGGCAGCAAGGTAATCCTGGTGGAGAAGTCACCCACCATCGGCGGCAAGATGGCCGCTCTGGATAAGAACTTCCCCACCCTGGACTGCTCCATCTGCATCGAGGCCCCCAAGCTTGCCGAGGTGGACGCCCACCCCAACATCGAGATCCTTTCCCCTGCCGAGGTGGAGTCGGTGGAGGGAGAGGCAGGCAGCTTTCGTGTGGGCATCAGGCTGCGGCCGCGCTTCGTCACCGACGAGTGCACGCGCTGCGGTCTGTGCGTCGACGTTTGCCCGCAGTGCGTACCCAACGAGTTCGATGTGGGCATGGCCTCCCGCAAGGCCATATACACCCCCATGCCGCAGGCTGTTCCCAGTCCTTACCTGATAGACCTGGACCTCTGCCTGAACGACCCGCCCAACTATTTCCCTTGCGATCACTGCATCCAGGCTTGCGGGCCCAACTGCATCGACTTCTTCATGCCGCGCGAGCAGTTGTTGACCAGGGAGGTTGCCTCCATCATCGTGGCCGTTGGCTACGACCTCATCGACCCCGCCCTCCTGTGCCACTACGGCTACGGCAAGCACCCCGACGTGCTGACATCGCTGGAGTTCGAGCGAATGCTCACCTCGGCTGGCCCTACGGGCGGGGAGATCATCAAGCCCTCCAACGGCGAGCACCCCCATAACATCTTCTTCATCCTTTGCGTGGGCTCGCGCGACCGCCGCTTCTATCGCTATTGTTCGCGCTTCTGCTGCATGTACTCCATCAAGGAGGCTTTTCAATCCATCGACCACGGCATCAAGGACATCACCGTCCTCTACATGGACGTACGGGCCTACGGCAAGGGCTTCGACGCATTCTTCGACCGGACCCGCCAGGCGGGGGCCAAGTTCATTCGCGGCCACCCGGCGGAGATCAGCCCCAACGGCAGGGGCCTCTTGGTACGCTACGAGAATACCGATACCGGCCGCCTGGAGGCAGCCGAGGCCGACATGGTGATCCTGGCCACAGCGGTGCGGCCGCCCGAGGGGCTGGAGAAGCTGGCCGAAGTGCTAGGGATAGAAGTGGACGAGGACGGCTTCCTGAAGACGCTGGCGACCCAGGGAGGAGTGATCAGCACCACCAGGCCGGGCATCTTCGCGGCCGGCTGCGCCAGCGGCCCCAAGGACATCCCCGATAGCGTCGCCGAAGGGAGTGGAGCAGCCGCCTCCGCCCTCACCTACATCGAGCACAAGCAGTGGCCCGAGCCGGAGATGGGCGAACCAATCGAGGACGTCCAGGAGCCGCGCATCGGTGTGTTCGTCTGCCACTGCGGCTCTAACATCGCTAGCGTCATCGATGTCGAGAAGGCAGTGGCGTACGCCCTCACCCTGCCAAACGTCGTTCACGCTCAGAGTCAGATGTTTAGCTGCGCCGGCAACACCCAGCTAGAGATCGCCGATGCCATCGGCGAGAAGAAGATCACGCGGGTGGTAATGGCCGCCTGCTCGCCCAAGACCCACGAAGGGACCTTCCGCCGCGCCTGCCGTCTGGGCGGCCTCAATCCCTACCTCCTGGAGATGGTCAACCTGAGAAACCAGGACTCGTGGGTACACAAGGGTTATCCGGAGGAAGCAAACTTCAAGGGCCGCGACTTGATCAAGATGGGGGTGGACAAGGCTCGCCTGCTGCAGCCGCTGGAGGCCAGCCACGCGCCGGTGGTTCAGAAGGCACTGGTGATCGGCGGTGGCATCGCCGGCATGACCGCGGCTGCCAACCTCGCCCAGCAGGGCTACGAGACCCACCTTGTGGAGAAGGAGCGAGAGCTGGGTGGCACGCTGCGGCGGCTCGGCCGGCTTTCCCCCGCCGGGCCGCAAGCGCGCGAGCTGATAGAGGAGAAGAAGAGGGAGGTAGAGGAGGCTGGCGTTCACCTGCACCTCGGCACGGAGATCGAGCTCATTAGCGGCTTCGTGGGCAACTTTAGCGCCCGCCTGACCGATGGCGAGGAGTTGCAGGCAGGCGCCATAGTCCTCGCCATGGGTGCCCTGCCTTACCAGCCAACCGAATTCAACTACGGCCAGGACCCGCGCGTGGTCACCAACCTGGAGCTGGCGGGCATGATGCCTGAGGTGCCCGGCGAGCATGTCACCTTCATCGGTTGCGTAGGCTCTCGCCACGACAGCACCGGCTGCTCCCGCTACTGCTGCACAGCGATGATCGGCCAGGCGCTGAAGCTGCGTCGAGCGGGCAAGAAGGTGCGCATCCTCTACCGCGATATCCGTACCTTCAGCCGCGAGGCCGAGGAGATGTATGAGCAGGCCCTCAGGGAGGGCGTCCAGTTCTTCCGCTACCAGCCCGACAGCACGCCAGACAAGGTCATCACCTACTCCGACGGTGCCGTGTTGCTGAGGGATGAACTGCTGGGCGCGGAGATGAGTATCCCCACCGACCTGCTGGTGCTGACGGTGGGGCTTCAGCCTCAGCAGGAAAACGTCGCCGAGCAGCTCAAGGTAGCCCGCAGCGAGGACGGCTTCCTCTTGGAACGCCACCCCAAGCTGGGGCCGGCCGAGGCGCCCTCGCCCGGTATCTACCTGGCGGGGACGGTCCAGTACCCCAAGGATGTGCGGGAGAGCATTGCCCAGGCTCTGGCCGCGGCATCCAAGGCGGGGATGATCTTGTCTCGCGACACCATCGAGAAGGAGCCCATCACCGCGCGCCTGGTGGAGGACAAGTGCATAAAGTGCGGCATCTGCGTTCCCGCCTGCCCCTTCGGCGCCATCGAGCTCATCGGCAACGTGAAGGAGGGCACGATCAAGTTCCACGAGGCAGCCTGCACGGGCTGCGGCAACTGCGCCGCCGTCTGCAACTACGATGCCATCATCATGCCTTACTTCACCAAGGAGCAGATCCTCGCCCAGATCGACGCCGCCCTGGCGGATAGGCCGCAGGAGAAGGTAATAGTGTTCGCTTGCAACTGGTGCTCCTACGCCGGCGCCGACCAGGCGGGGATCGAGAAGATCCAGTACCCACCCTCCTCTCGCGTCATAAGGACGATGTGCTCGGCGCGCATCGAGGAGGACTTCATCGCTCGCGCCTTCGAGAAGGGAGCGGGGGCCGTCCTAGTCACCGGTTGCCGCCTGACCGAGGAGGGCTCCGACTGTCACTACAACTACGGCAACCAGCAAACGCTCAAACGATTCCAGTTCTGGCATCGCAAGCTCACCCGCCAGGGCATCGAGCCCGAGCGGCTACAGCTTCAGTGGATCTCGGCATCGGAAGGCAAAGAGTTCGCTGCCAAGATGCGGGAGATGCACGATGTGGTCCAGAGCCATGCGCGCAAACTAGCCGAAGGAGTGGCCAGTGGCGAGCCAGCCAGTTGATGGCGTACTGCTGGAAGACGAGACCTGGGAACGAGTCGACAAGGCCACGGGAGGAGCGGCGGCGCCCTGCTTCCAGTGCGGCGTCTGCACGGCCATCTGCCCCTGGGGGCTGGTGAAAGAGGAGACTGTCAGCATTCGTAAGATCGTTCGCCAGGCCCAGCTGGGGTTGCCGGGCTGGAGCGACGGTCTGTGGCTGTGCACCACCTGCCTGTGGTGCGAGAGTCGCTGCCCCCACGAGGTAGACATCACCAAGGCCATTCTCGGCTTGCGCCGCCTGGCCTGGAAGGAGCGGCAGGTCCCGCAAGGCCTCTCTACCCTGCTCTGGAACATCTACTTCGACGGCAATGTCTGGGGCCGCCCGCCGTCGGAGCGCCCCCTGTGGGCGAAAGGCATGGCCATCAAGGAATTCTCGCCCGAGGACGAGATCCTCCTCTACGTGGGCGACGACGCCGCCTACGACAGGCGCGTGCAGAAGGTGGCGCGCGCCCTGGTGTTGCTGCTCCATGCGGCCGGGGTGACCTTCGGCACCCTGGGAGAGCGCGAGCCCAGTTGCGGCGACCTCGTGAGGAGCGTGGGCCACGAGGAGTACCTGGCGGAGATCATCGACACCAACGCTCGCCTCTTCCAGGAGGCAAGGGTGAAGACGATGGTCACCATCTCTCCCCACTGCTACGACATGTTCGCCAACCGCTACCCCAACCTCGGCGGTGACTTCCGCCCTCTGCACTACAGCCAGTATCTTCTGGAGCTGATCGAGGACGAGCGACTGAAGTTCGAGCACGAGCTCCCGTTGAAGGTGACCTATCACGACCCCTGCTACCTGAGTCGCCGCAACGGCATATGCGACGAGCCTCGCCAAGTCCTTCGGAGCATTCCCGGCCTTCAGCTCGTGGAGATGGAGCGCAGTGGCCAGGATACGCTCTGCTGCGGCGGTGGCGGCGGCCGGATGTGGATGGAGACGGCAGGCAGCGAGCGCTTCTCCGTCCTGAGGGTGCGAGAGGCGGCGGAGACGGGGGCAGAGGTATTGGTCACCTGCTGTCCTTACTGCCTATCCTGTCTGGAGGCCAGCCTGAGCGCGGTTGGCGGGTCGAAGCTGCGGGTGATGGACCTCGCCGAGGTAGCCCACCTGGCTATGCAGAGTCAGACGGCGGCGACCAGCGACATCGCTTCCAAGAGGCCGTAGACGATGACCAAGTCACTGTACGGTGCCCAGGAAGCCAGCGCCATCTGGGTGTACTTGGAACAAGACCAGGGCCGGTTGGCGGGTGTATCCCTGGAGCTGGTGGGCAAAGCGCGCCAACTGGCCGACGGGCGAGGCATCGCCGTCGTGGGCGTTCTCCTGGGCGATCAGGTAGGCGGCCTGGCCCAGGAGGCTATCGCTGCCGGTGCCGACGAGGTGCGAGTGGCCGATCATCCCCTCCTGCGTCAGTACACCACCGATGGCTACACAAAAGTGCTCACGCAGCTCATCCTCGCGGGAAAGCCAGACATCCTTCTCCTGGGAGCAACCCCCAACGGTCGCGACCTGGCCGGTCGCATGGCTGCGCGGCTGCGCACCGGCCTCACCGCCGACTGCACGAACCTCAAGCTGGAAGAGGAGGCGGGCCTGCTGGTCAGCGAGGTAACCGGCTTCGGCGGCGGCATCCTTGCCTACATCAAGTGCCCGCACAACCGGCCCCAGATGGCCACCGTGCGCCCCGGTGTGTTCGCGGTGCCGGACCCCGACGCCGCTCGCCAGGGCAAGGTCGTCAGCGTGCCAGTGAAACTGGCCAAAGAGGACGTCAAGGTTCAGGTGCTGGAGCATGTTGTCGGCCAGGGGGTAGACATCACCAGGGCCAAGGTGGTGGTGGCCGCCGGCAGGGGCTGCCAGGGCGACCTCACCCTCATCAATGAACTGGCCAGCCTCCTCGACGGCGAGGTGGGGGTGTCGCGCGTCCCCGTGGACGAGGGGTGGGCGTCCCGTGACCGCATGATAGGCCAGACTGGCTACGTCACTCGTCCCAGACTGGCCATCGTCTGCGGCATCAGCGGCGCCTTCCAGTTCACCGTGGGCGTCGAGAAGGCCGAGACCATCGTAGCCATCAACACCGATGCAGAGGCCCCGATCTTCGAGCAGGCCGACTACTGCATCGTCGATGATATGTTCAACGTCCTGCCGCCCATCATCGAGGCTGTCAAGAGAGCGCGCGGCAGCGACAGTGGTAGGTAAGGGCGATGCGACCGCTGCACATTATCGCTTGTGTGAAGGTGGTCCCTAAGCCGGAAGAGGTGAGGGTAAACACCAAGACCTGGACCATCGAGCGGGATGGCGTTCGCTCGGAGATCAACCCCCCCGACATGAACGCCCTGGAGACGGCCCTTGCCCTGAAAGAGAAGCACGGCGGCAGGGTTACCGTCCTGGCCATGGGGCCACCTATGTTCGACCCCTATCTGCGCCTGACCCTGGCTATGGGGGCCGACGACGCCTACCTCTTGAGCGATAGGGCCTTCGCTGGCGCCGACACCCTGGCCACCTCCTACGCCTTGGCCCAAGGCATCCGCAAGATCGGCGACTACGACCTCATCCTCTGCGGCGAGGAGTCCTCCGACAGCGCCACCGCCCAGGTGCCGCCGGGCATCGCCGAGTGGCTGAACACCTCCCAGATAACCTATGCCGAAGAGCTGGAAGTACTACCAGACTCGCGGATGGTGAAGGCCAGGCGAGATCTGGCCAGCGGATACGAGGTTATCCAAGTGCCCCTGCCCTGCGTGGCCTCGCTGAAGGCAGGAACCAATGAGCCGCGCTTCATGGACATGGAGCGCAAGGCCTGGGCGGAGGCCGAAGGGCCGGTCACCGTCTGGACTGCCGCAGACGTAGACGTTGACCCGGAGATGATAGGGCTACCGGGCTCGCCGACCATCGTGGCTGGCGTGGCCCAGGCCGAGGCCAGCGAGAGAAAGCGCGAGTTCCTACCGGGCATACCTGAAGAGCAGGCGCAAGCGCTCGTCGAGCGCCTGCGGGCCTACCTGTAGACAACTAGGCCGTTCCGTCAGCGAGTTGCAGCCGGGCGTAGCATGCCATCTGGAGTGAGACCCTTCGCTAGGCTCAGGGTGACGGCATCGCCTGGCGTCATTCCGAGCAGAGCGAAGAATCTCAGCGCTGATGTGAGCATTATCCCCCTTGGCTGGCCCACTTGCCCAGCCACTCACGGTCGTCCAGCACCCGGGCACAGGCTGAGTAGGGGTCAAGTTCCCCTGCCACCACCCGCTCGGTGAGGTCCTTCAGTTGGCCGTCCTTCTCGGCGAAATCCAGGAAACGCGCCCGCACCTTGCGCTGAAGCATCTCCAGGAACTCCTCGCGGCGGCGCTGACGGCGACGCCTCTCCAGCTCGCCGTTCTCCTCTTGGATGCGGCGGCGACGCTCCAGTTCCTCGTACACCTCATCCAGGCCAATGCCACGGTGAGCCTGGGTGAGCACGATGGGGATGGGCTCGCCCGGCTTCATGACCACAAACGCCTCCAGTTCAGCCTTCATGCGCGCGGCTCCCTCGCGGTCGGCCTTGTTGATGGCAAAGATATCGGCGATCTCGAACAGGCCCGCCTTCATCGCCTGGACGGCGTCGCCGGATTCGGGCGTGAGCACGACGATGACGATATCGGTGGCATTGACCACATCCAGCTCCGTCTGGCCGACGCCCACCGTCTCCACCACGATCACGTCGCGGCCGCTGGCATCGAGCAGCTTGATGACCCCCTGGACGGTGGCAGGCAAGCCGCCGTGGCTGCCGCGAGTGGCCATGCTGCGGATGAATACGCCCGGGTCGAGATAGTGCTGCTGCATGCGGATGCGGTCGCCCAGTAGGGCGCCGCCGGAGAAGGGGCTGGAGGGGTCGACGGCCACAATGCCCACCGACAGCTCTTTCTCACGCATAATGGCGGTGAGCTTGTCCACCATTGTGCTCTTGCCCGTCCCTGGCGGCCCAGTGACCCCTACGCAGTAGGCGCGCCCGGTGTGAGGGCCGATGCGGCGCATGATGTCCGCCACCGCCTCGCTCTCTCCCTCCACCAGGCTGATAAGACGAGGCAGGGCCAGTGTATCGCCGGCCAGCATCCGCTCCACCAGTTCTGTGACACCGTGCCCTGTTCTCATTCGTTCACTTCTTCGCCGTAGCGCCCCCGTCCTGGCGCTGGCCCAGGAGGAGCCACAACAGGTCATTCACCAGCGGGGCTGGCCGTCGGGGTTGGCGACTCGGCCTCGCCCGTCGGGCTGGGGCTGGCCGTCGGG